>Ga0182485_1001_pt1 | contig 56179 bp, 53 predicted proteins | sample TergutMp193P3_FD_120825 | JGI IMG/M metagenome (GOLD analysis project Ga0182485, IMG submission 120825)
TTTTCTTGCCGCATTTCTTTGTTTTCTTGCCGCGCTCGTTTAAGTTCTTCCTGCGCTTTTAATAATACGCCTGTCGTATTCTCGTCGTAAGTATTCCAATACGCTTCTTCATCCATCTTCTTACGCTCTTCAGGGTCGGTATAAATATATTGCAATATTTTTATCATTTTTTTTACGGAACCGTCTTCAACAGGATATTTGTAATTTATCGCCGTCTCTTTGCCGTCGACAAAATTCCTTTGCTCGAATACGCTTAATATTTTCTCCAATTCCGTTTTCGGATTTTCTATTGTATTTATTCGCGGCGTTTGAATTACAAACGAATCGTGAGTCAATAATTCCACAAATTTCTCTTTTGTTTTCAACACCTTATTTTCAAGCATATCAACATATTGTCGCGCTACTTTCAAGCAAGGAGTAGGTACGTTTTCCAATTTAAAACCAAGAAAATAAATCGTTACTATCTGAAGCGGACTTTCTTCTTCGTCTTTTTTCATATATCCCGCAACCGCTAAATATTCTCTAAATCTTAAAATATTTTCCGCGCCTGTCGCTTTTTGAACCTCTATTAGTATTTTTTGTTCTTCGCCTTTTTCGTTTTTTATTAGCGCGGCATAATCAAGACGAAGACATTTTGGGCGCAAATCGTCGTCTTTCATAGGTTTAATATGCTCGGTTACCATTGGCTCTACTTTAAGAACTTCGGTTTGCAAAAGCGTGCCGATAAGTACTTTGGCTACTTCGTGGTCGCTTATAAGTCCCTTAAAAGCAGTATCGTAAAGCGGATTGGCTATTATCATTTTCTTCTCCTTTTATTTATCGCAAAAATAATATTTCGCGTACATAATCGCAAGAAAATAATGTTTGCGTTAAAAAATTCTGCAATCGGCAGACAAAAAAAAGTATTTTTACCGAAATTTTTTTGGAAGGATTGTCAAAAAATATGAAATTTATAATTTACATAATTTTAATTGCCGCAATTTCTTTTGCCGACGAACTAAAAACTTTGACGGACAAAGGAATTTCTGCGCTCAAAAAAGGTGACGGTGAAAAAGCGCTTGAATATTTTAACGAAGCGGTCGAAAAATATCCCGCAAGCAACGAAGCAAAGTTTAACAAAGGACTTTTGTTGGCTGCTACGGGAGACGTAAAACAGTCCGATGAAATTTTGTCTCAAATAAAATTCGACAAAAACGAAAAAAATATAAACGCGCTTAATTTAAGGGCTAAAATTGCCGAAACGGTCGGCGATTTTTCTATGGCAAACGAACAGCAGCCAAATATTTCGCAGGCAAAAACCGCATATCAAAAAGCGCGTTCGTTTTATGCCGAAGCGTTAGATTTAAATCCGAAAAATAAAAAACAAAAAGATTATTTTCAGTTGAGAATTGAAAATTTGTCGAAAAAAATAAGAGAATTGCCCGAAAATCAGGACGAACAAAACGAAAACGAGCAAAATAAAGACGACAAAAACGACAAAAAAAAAGATAATAAAGACGAACAAAACAAAGACAACAAAGAAAATAACGACGACAAAGACGAACAAAATAAAGACGAACAAAACGAACAACAGCAAAATGAGCAAAATAAAGAAGACGAAAACGAAGAGCAAAAACAAAACGAACAAAATGAGCAAGAACAGCAAAAAGAGCAAAACGAAGAAAAAATGAAAGACGCGGTAAGATTGCTTGAACATTACGCCGACGACGCGAAAGAATTGAATAAACCGCCTTTGCAAAAAGAAATACCGACGGAAAAGGATTGGTAAAAAAATGAAAAAAATTATATTTGCCGTATTTTTATTAGCGACTTTCATATTCGCCGTCGAAGTGAAAAGTTTCAAAATGACGACGAACAGCGCGAATATCGCAAGCGGCGATATTATTACTATCGTGGCGGAACTTTCCACTAACGGAGCGGCAAACACGGACATTCCGCAATTTTTGCAAAGCGACGATTATTCGGTTTTGTCGGCAAATAAATCGCAGTCGTCTTCGACTTCCATCTCGATGATAAACGGAAAAACCACGACGGAAAGAACGGTTACTACAAGATTTTTGTATCAAATTCGCTTCAATTCGCAAAAAACTACGACGCTGCCGCCGCTTTCGCTAACCATCGACGGAAAAAAGTACGCGACTAATTCGATTACGTTCAACATCGGCGAAGAAAAACCCGCCGAACAAAGTCCCGTATCCGTAAGATTTATCCGCGAAAGAAGCGCGCTTTACAAAGGCGAACAGGCAAAACTTACAATTCGCGTTCAAGTGCGGGCTGGCTCAAACGCGCAACTCACAAACGACGGTTACAGCAGATTTATCAACGAATTAAGAGAAAAATTATCGGAAAAATTTACGCTTATACAATTCTCAAATTCCGCGCAGGAAAAGCAGGAAATTATAAACGGAATGCAACATATCGTCTATGATTTTGCGTTTAATCTTGTGCCGCTCGACACGGGAAAAATTTATATTCCCCCGATTCCTCTCTCGTATGTAATCACCGAAAGAGGCAGAGGACGCGACCCGTTCGACGACTTTTTTGGCGGCGGATTTTTCTCAAATACGCGGCAAATGTCGGCAAGCGCAAGTTCGCCGTCGCTTTCTTACGCGATAAATGAAATTCCAAAACCTATGCCGAAAGATTTCAAAGGAATTATCGGCGAAGTAAAACTTTCGGGAAATTTAAGCGTTGATTCCGTCGCCGCGGGAGAAGCGGTAACGCTAAAAGTAACGATGAGCGGAAAAATGTCGAGCGCGCTTATGGGCGAAATAGAATTGGAAAAAAATCCCGATTTGGATATTTTCCCGCCCGAACGCGAAGTAAAACAGGACACGACGGCAAACGGAATAACCACGACAAAACGCTATTCGTGGATGATTATTCCCAAAAAAGAGGGCGAATACAATATTCCCGTAAAAGAAATTGTGTGGTTTGACCCGTCTTCGGCAAAGTTCAAAACGGCAAGCGCGGGAAATTTCAAATTTAAGTCGAGCGCGGGAAATTACGAGCAAAAAATTCAGGCGAGACGCTATTTAACTCAAAGCGAAATAGCGACTTTGGGCGACGATATTCGTTACATAAAAACACAAATTTCTACAAACGACGTCGAAGAAAAATTTAGCAAAAAACATCTTTTTACGATTTTCGCAATCATTTGGGCGATAGCGTTAATTTTAATTCTCGTTAAACTTAAAACGGTTATTTTCCCAAAAAATATTCACGAAGAAAAACGCAGCAAAGCGTATTCGGCGGCAATTCGCGAAATAAGCAAAAAAAATATTTCCGAAATTTCCGCAATTCTCAAATATTTAAGTACAAAAACGGGCAAAGAATGCGGTTCTATGAAATACGACGATTTAGAAAAATTGCTTGAAAGTAGAAAAGTCGCAAAAACAACTTGCGAAAAATTGACGAAATATTTTCGCGACGTAGAATTGTCGAGATACGCCGCAAACGATTCGCAAAAAGAACACGTAAAAGAAGGAATTGAAATCTTAAAAAGCATTGACAGGGAGATAAAATGAAAAAAAATATAACTATTATTTTAGCGCTCATTTTTGTAATTTCGGCAAGTTTTTCGCAAATTGTAGACAAAAACGAATTATTTGCCGAAGCGAACAAATTATACGAAGAAAAAAATTACGATTCCGCAAGCGTTTTGTATTTGCAAATTTTGCAAAATTACGGCAAAAATTCCGCTATTTTTTACAATATTGCCAACTGCGCATACAGAAACGGCGACGTCGGCGCGGCGATTTTATTTTTGGAACGTGCAAAATTACTTTCTCCAAACGACGACGATATTTCGGCTAATTTTGACTTTTTGCGAAAGCAAACGATAGATAAATTTGAAAAAACCGAAGAAAGTTTTACGGAACAGGCGTTTAACGGATTTCAAAATTTAATGACGCTTGAAACGCAAATAATAACGATTTTAATATTTTCGTTTTTCATCGTTTTGATATTGGGATTTACGCTTTTTTCGGCAAAACGTCGCACGCTAAAAATTTACGCGATAATGATTTTGTTTATTTTTTCGCTTATTCAGGGAATTTCGGCAAACATAAAATATAGCGAACAAAAAAACAATATTCGCTGCGTAGTTATGACGGAAACGCTAAACGCGGTAAATGAGCCGAAAGGAAACACGGTTATTTTTGCGGCGCACGAAGGCACGGTTTTGAACGTCGTAAAAACGTCGGACGATTGGTATTTTGTGTCGCTTCCAAACGGCGCAAGCGGCTGGGTGCAAAAACAATTTGTGGAAATTATTTGAACGTTTAAGAGAAATTAGCGCATTCGCCAAACAAACATTTATTATTTTAGATAAAAAATTAACGAAAAAAAGTTAATTTGACAAATTTTTGAAAATTTATTAAAAAGGAGAAAATTATGGCGGTTATAGGAATTATAGGCGGAAGCGGGCTTGATAATCCCGATATTTTGAAGAACGCGAAAGACGAATTTTTTAGCACGCCTTACGGTGCGCCGTCTTCTCCGTTAAAACACGGAAATATTAACGGAGTGAAGGTTATTCTTATTGCGCGACACGGACGCGAACACACGATTACGCCGTCAAACGTAAATTATCGCGCAAATATTCACGCGCTAAAACATTCGGGATGCACGCACATTTTAGCGACGACCGCCGTCGGCTCGCTAAAAGAAGAGATAGGACGCGGCGATTTGGTTATTATCGACCAATTTATCGATTTTACGAAGCAAAGAAAAATGAGTTTTCACGAAAAATTTGAACCCGGTCAACCTAAACATTGTCCTATGGCATCGCCTTTTAACAATATTTTGCGCAAAATTCTTATAAACGAAGCCAAAAATCATCAATACAGATGCCACCCGAAAGGAACGGTTATAACGATAGAAGGTCCTCGTTTTTCAACGTATTCGGAATCTATAATGTTTCGTTCTTGGGGAGCGGATATAATAAATATGTCCATCGCTACGGAAGCGACTTTGGCTAACGAAGCGGAAGTTCCATACGCGGCTATCGCTATGAGCACCGATTACGATTGCTGGAAAACCGACGAAGAACCCGTTTCGTGGGACGCAATTTGCAAAATTTTTGCGGAAAATGTGGATAAAGTAACGCAACTCTTAAAATCGTCGATAATTGTTATCGACCAGACGCAACACTAACTTCTTTTTTGAGCGGCATAACTTTTTGCCGCTCTGCTTGCCGTCTGAACTTTCGATAATTTTTCTTTCAAAACGCCGTGTTGCACTCGCGCTTCTTCCAAAAGCGGGTCGGAGTCGGACAAAATAGCCAAAATAAGCGTTCTTATTTTCAGTTCGCGCTCGTTTATTTGTTGTGCGCTTGCTCCTAATTCAAGATTTTGTCTCTGCTTTTGAAGCGACACTATTTCGTTGAGTATTTTTTCTCTTTCGACAAGAATTTCCTCGTGATTTTCCCGTTCAAAGTCGATTTGCGCGGTAATTCGCGCTATGTCCGAATATAATTCTTCAATTCTTTGCAGTAGTTCAAATTGCGTCGAATACATTTTGTTTAGACCGCCACATAAGTGCCGTTTGCCGTCATTCTAACGTTTTGCGCGGCAATTTTCCAAGCGTCGCGCAAATCGTTGAGATATACAAGAATTTCTTTTATGTGCGAGTGGTCGCGATGCGCTATCGCCATACTTATTTTGTACTGCATATATTCGTAAAGCCGATAAAGATTCGTCGCAATTTCGCCGCCCGCGACGTCAAAATTCAAAGAAGAGATGAGTTCCGAAATTGCGTCGTTCATCTTGTAAAGATGCTTGTTTCGTTCTTCAATGTTTTTAAAATCCGTCGACATTTCGGCGACAATCGAACCGTGTTTAATCGCTACGTCGTAGCAGATAATAAGCAGTTTGCCTTTGTCGGCTGTTTCGATGTTAGCCGTCTTATAAACGTCATATCCCATATTCATAATAAAACTTCCTTTCAAATATTTTTTTTCTAAAATACGTTTTCGCAAAAGAATTGCGCAATACTATTTGATTTAGCGTCGCGCAATTCCAATTTTAATTGTTCCACCACGAAAGTTGCGCGCCCATAGCCGTTTGTTGCGAGTTAAGCATCATCATCGTCTTTTCCATAGCGGCAAACTGATTTACCAAACGCAAATTATAAGCGTCGACTCTGCGCTGAGTCCTTTCAATTTCGGAGTTAATGTTTTTTATTCTGGTGTTAAGCGATTCTTTTTTGGTCGCGACGACGCCGTTTTCAAAGTCGGTCATCTGTTTTATTTTGTCTTCGATAGCGCCGGCAAAACCTTTGCTTAAAGTGATAGTCGCATTGCCGCTTCCTACGGGAGCCGTAATGCTCATACCCTTCGCCGCGCCTTCGCCAAACGTAACGATATTGCCGCTTCTTTCTCCCGTAATCCAATCTCCCGATACGGAATTTCCGTTAGCGTCTTTTGTCTGTCTTATTTGGAAAGTATTTACCGTTTCCGTTACGGTTTTCATTATCACGTTGCCGTCGCCGTCCAACTGCTCGTTGCCGTCGCCGTCCAAATCGGCTACTTCTTTGTCTACGGTATAAGAATGTTCTCGAACTTCGTATGTTCCCTGTTGCGTATCGGTCGTGCTTCTTCCGTATTGAATTTGAGCGTTATCGCTGTTTCCCCGCGTTACAAAAAGACCGACTATTTTATCAAAATCATTTGTCAGCGCTTCCTTAAACTTATCTTTGTCCAATTCAAACATACCAGTATCCTTGTTGGTTTTCAGACCGATTTGCGACAAAGATACGCGTTCGCCGTTAATTTCGACCGAACCCGTAAAAATCGCTTTTAAGTTTGCCGTAATTGTTTTTACGGTAGAATCGCCAAACAACGCGCCTTTTACGGGGTCTTTATCTTCTTCGCGGGTATAACTCGTCTGCTCGTTTGCAAATTTAAGCACCGCGTTATACATATTTATCAAATCCTCTACTTTTTTAGTAATAGCGTCATCGTCGCGGGTTACCGAAACTTCAACGGGAGCGTCGGTTACTTTTTTAAGTTCAAGATTAACTCCCGCAACTCTGTCGTTTATCGTATTGGTACTCGAAGTCATAGTCATATTATCTATGCTGAATATGGCGTCTTGTCCCTGCATAAGAACGTTTGCGCTGTTTTTAGTTCCGTCCGCGTCGGTTATAAAACCGAGGTCTTGCAAAACGCTTCCGCCGTCGAGGTCTTTAAACTCCGCGCCGCCTGCGCCCGATTCGTCGCTGGTTAAAACCAAACGAAAATCGCCGTCGCCAGCGCGAACTACCGTCGCGGTAACGCCGGGTTTTGTAACTTTTCCGTCGCCGTCGGTAATAGACGCGGTATTTATCTTCAAACGCAAATCGTTAATCGTATCGTTTGCGGCGACTTCTATTTCAACGCCGTTGATACTGAACTTTCCGGGAGAAATCCCCATAGACGATAGCGATTGGTCGACGCTCGTAACTTTGCCCGCGCCGCTTGAAAGTTTTTCTTTTTGCGCAAGTTGCATAACTTCTATAGAATAACTTCCGCTCTGCGCCGCGCCCGTCGTGGATATGCTTATCGCGTCGCTCGACGCGGAAGATTTGAAAACGTTAAAGCCGTCTATTTTATTTATAGCGGCGGCTTTTGTTTGAAATTCGCTCAAATACGAACCGAGTTTAGTGTAAGCGTCGATTTGTTTGTTAACGCCTGTTTTTTTGCTTTCAATGCGCGTAACATCCTGCTGTCTTAGCGCCGTAAGTTGCGTAATTAAATTATTTACGTCTATTCCAGACGTCCCCGTCATAGTTATTCCAGCCATTTTGACCTCCTTATCTCCCCTTTTGGTTGCGGAAATTATTATTTTATATTCAATATATCGGCGTAATTGCCGAAAACTTTAGAGTAAAATATAAATTAGGGGAAGTTATGGAAGACGAAGAAAATCTAAAATTATACAGAATTGTCGGATATTCGGTAATAATTCTCACCGTTATAGGATTTTTGTCTATGGCGGGCGCATTTCTTTATTCCCGTCTTTACCGAATCGACGTCGTTCACTGCGAATTTCCGTATATAGGCGACCTTAAATTCGACGACAATTTTACGCTAAACGGAAATATTGTCGGAATCGTGAAAAAAATTACGTCAAACGAGCCGAATCGCGCAATTATTACCATAAATTTGCGCTCCCCTATTAAAGTTCGCGAGGGCTACAAATTATTCATAGCCGACGTAGGAATTATGGGCGAGCGAATGGTCTGTTTGGAAAACGGACCGCAAGACGCACGGCTTATGGGACGCAGAGACACGCTTCAAGGAATATATTATCCGGGAATTTCGGATATGTTGGGAAGAATTATGGAACTTCGGCAATTTCTCGACGATTGTACGGCTTTCGTCGGCGATATTATGCACGGAACGCAGGATTCAAAATCGATTATAGTATGGTTAAATTCGCTTGAAAATTCCATAGACGACCTTTTGAAATCCGTAAATTCCGTTTTATCAAACTGGGACAACGATATTCCAAAACTTTTAACCCAAGTAAACGATTTAAGTTACAATCTCGATACGGATTTGACGAAATTCGGCGAAAAAGTTCCCGATATTTTAGAAAAAACCGACATTCTTATTAAGGATTGCGACGTTCTTTTGGAAAAAATTACCGAAATTCAAAAACTCGGCGTCGACGTAGGAAAAGTTGTCGGAGAAGTGAACGCGCTAAACATAAACGCGCTAAATTCCACAATGAGCGATATGCAAATAAATATTTTGAGCATTTCACGCGACGCGCACAAATTGCGTTTGTATTTGGCGAGAGAAAAAAAGGACTAAAAATTTGGTCTTTGCATTCCCGCTTTTTCCCAAGACGCTTTGGTAGCCCATTTCAGCGGATTTTCCATAAAACTTGTTCGTATTCTGTGAGTGCTTACGATAGACGCGCCAATTAAAATTATCGCAAAAATTCCAAAAATTAAATATCTTTTTCCGAGTTTAACCGCTTTTTCTCCGCGAATAATTTTAGTTTTCACCGCGACTCTCGCGCCAAAAGACGGATATCGTTTTTCGCCGATAATTTTTATCCCGAAAAACACCATAATCGCAGACGGAACGGCAAAAAACAAAAGAATAAAATTTATCCAATTTCCCGCGATTCGATAGCGGTCTGCCATCGCTAACAATTTTACTTTTTCAATTTCGGGCAAAATAACAAAATTGTAAAATAAAAATCCCGCCGCAATTAAAATTAAATAAAACGACAAAAGCGAAATTCTCGACAAATTATCGGGAAAAATAAATTCCTGTTCGTCGTCTTCTTTTTGCTTAAAATTAAACACAATTTACCTCGCATTCCTGTAAAAGTTGTTTTTTAGCGAACTCTATCGCTTCTTCTTTATTGTTAAAAATTCCGTCCAACTGATTTTCGTAAATTTCTCTTAAAACGTCGCCGAGTTTTTTTCCCTGAACAAAACCAAGCGCTATCAAATCGTCGCCTCTTACAATAGGAACGGGTTTTATTTCCTGCGGCGGAGTTTCGGCTAATTTTCGCAGTAAAAACTCCGCATTGTCCATCATTCCGTGACTTGCGAAACAATCGGCTTCGTGCAGAATTATTTCTACGTCTATCGTTTCTCTTCCCATAAAAGTTTTTAATTTGCTCACTCGCATTTTTTGCACAAACATAAATTTCATATGATTTCGCACGCAAGCGCATATATCTTTGGTTTGAGAAGACGACATTTTGAGTCGTTTTGCAATTTCGTAAGTCATCTCTTCGCTTTTTTCGTCGTGTCTGTTGAACCTAATTCTGTCTTCAAAAGTCATTGTCGACGGCTTGCCGATATCGTGCAATAAAACGCTCCAAACTAAAACCGACCGCTTGTGATTATCCGAAAGTACGTTTATTTGGTCTTCTCGAAGCGTTTTTGGGTTTTCAATAAATTTTTCTATTAAATCCTCCAAATATTCCATTGCCAAAAGCGTGTGCGTAAAACAATCGCCTTCGGGATGAAATTCTGGCGGCTGTTCCACTCCGCGCAAAGACGAAATTTCAGGCAAAATTTCAGGCAAAAGTCCCGTTTCGTCCAATATTTTCAACGTTCTTGCGGGAGCGTCGCAAAACGAAAGCGTAAGTTCTTTGCATATTCTTTCCGCCGAAACTTTTGTAATATTTTTCGACAAATTTTTTATCGCCAAAAGCGTTTTTTCTTCTATTTCAAAGTTAAATCTCGACGAAAATCTTATTGCGCGCAACATTCGCAAATAATCTTCGCAAAATCTTTCTTGCGGCTGTCCTATCGTGCGAATTATTTTTTTTTGCAAGTCGTTTTGTCCGTCCACAAAATCAATAATCGTTTTTGAAACGGGATTGTAAAACATTCCGTTTATTGTAAAATCGCGACGAAGCGCGTCTTCTTTCGCCGAAACGAACTTTACGTTTTCGGGTCTTCGTCCGTCGATATACTGTCCGTCGCTTCTGAAAGTCGCCACGTCAAAGGCGTTTCCTTTTTCTATAACCAAAACCACGCCGAACGCTACGCCGACTTCTTTTGTGTTTTTGAAAAGTTTTACAATCTCTTCAGGACGAGCGGAAGTAGCGACGTCTATATCGGGAGAATTGCCTGCGGGAAAGTTCAAAATCATATCTCTGACAAAACCGCCGGCATAGTACGCTTCGTGTCCGGAATTAACCAATTTAACGACTATTGATTTTGCTATTGATTCTGCGTTGTGCAATAACATATTTTTATACCTCGACTTTCACAATAAAAAATAATTCTTGCCGAAAGGCGAAAGGTGGTATTAAATGAAAAGATTAGTTTTTACGGCAATAGCGTTGTCGTTTATGGTATTGGCGAGTTGCGGCTTGGAAGGAAAAGCCGAAAAAGCGTGGAAAGACGCGCAAAAAGCGACGGATTTAAGCACGCAGCGACTAAAACAGAAAGAGGCGTATGCGTATTATAGTCAGGCATACGAAAAAGCGCAGGGAAAAGCGTCCACAAAACTTTTGAACGGTTATCTGAAATCGGCGATAACCAGAATAGGAAACTATTTTGAAGAAAGAAAATCGGCGACCGACCAGCAGGTAGAAACGCTTCGCAAAGAAATCGAAAAAGTAATTAAACTCGACGGCGTGTCTGTCGACACCAAAGACGCATACGCGAAATTTCTTATTTCGGTAGCGCAAAATTATCGCGAAAAAGGCGATATATCCAACTGCATTAAAGAATTGGACAATGCAAAACCCTTTTCCGCCGATAAATCCGTTATCGAAGCGTTAGAAGCGGAAACGAGAATCGACCAAGGAAAAGCGCAGTTGTCCATCGCAAAAGGAAAAATTGAAGCCGCAAAGAAAAGCAGAGACCCCGTCGATTATATAAACGCAGAATATTACGCGAAAGTGGCTCTGCATTTCGATTCGACAAACGCCGACGCGCAGCAAGTTCTCGCGCAGGCAAGAAAAGAATTGGTGCAGCATCCGTGCATTTACAAAGTAGTTATCGAATATAGCGACACGGCGCTTTTTAAGGCGGTAAATTCCGACCGCGTTACGCTTGCTATTCCCGCGATAAAAACGGCGAAAGGCGAAACGGTTTTGGACGTCAAATTCTTTAACGATTCTTGGAAAGCGATAAATCCCAAGCCGAATTTGTTCAAACTCGTTTTGACAAACGGACAGGAAGTTGTCGCCGACAAATCGGTTTTTGAAAGAAAATTACTCGAACAGGAAAAAATAACGGACGGAAAAGTAACTTTCAAAGGAAGTTTTAGCCAAAACGACATTAAAGTTTTGACGTTTGCGGACGCAAGCGACGAAAAAACGCCCGTAATAACCGGCAACAAATATTTGCAATAGATAAATTTAAGGACAAAGCGCAATGAACGGAATAATTTTATTTATAATTTTATTTTGTTCGTTGTGCTTTTCTCAAACGGCGCAAAATCCCGACGGTTATAGAAATATCGCTTGGGGAAGTTCCGTCGCGCAGGCGACGCAAGCGTTAAACGGCGCAAATTTAACGCAAATAACCGACCAAAGACAACAGGGTTTTCCCGCAAACGTCAATATTGCGCGCTATCAAATCACGGATTCGGTCGCGGGTTATCCGTCGAAAACAGAACTGTATTTCTACAACGACAAATTTTTTCAGGCGGTCGTAACTTTTAATTTCGACAGATTTAAAAATTACGATTTTAATTACAACGTATTTATTTCGGTAGATAAATATTACAACGATATTCGCGCAACAACGCTTACTTTCGTAGCCGATATTTATTCGCTTTTGGCGCAAAAATACGGTAAAAAACAACCGACTTTTCGCGGTCTCGACCCTCGATATTGCTTCACAGATTTAGACAACTATTTGGCGAAAGAACGCTGGAATTTGCGTTATAATCCGTCGGAATATTACAAAAAAATCGCGACTCAATCGTATGCGGAATGGAAATTTCCAAAAACCGAAGTGCGCTTTGCCGTTATAATGTCCGCTTACGACAAACGTTTTGAATACACTTTGTCGCTTGCGAGTACCGATTTATTGAACGAAGTCCGAAAAAATATCGGCGACGAGCGAAAAGGAAATTTATAAAAAATGAGCGAAGAAATCGAAGAAAGCAACGAATTAAAATTGGATTTCAATAAACTTTCGCAAATTTGCGACAAAAAAATCGCGGTTATTCCCGTCGCCGTACAAAACATCGACACTAAAGAAATAATATTGATAGCATACGTAAACGAAGAAGCGTTAAATTTGTCGATAAAAACGAAAACCGCCGTATTTTTCAGCACTTCGCGAAACGAAATTTGGATAAAAGGCGAAACTTCCGGCGAAAAATTTGATTTATTGGAAATTTTTGTAAATTGCGAACAAAATTCGTTGGTTTATAAGGTTCGACCGAAAAGAAAAAATATTTGCCACACGAAAAACAAAAACGGCGAACCGCGAAATTGTTTTTATCGCAAATTGGAATTTGAAACGAAAAAACTTACAAATATCAATCCGTAAAAAAAGAAAATTCGCAATTTAGCAAAAAATATCGCTTTTTAGTTATGGCAAAAAAGATTTTATTACAAAAAATATGATTTGGAGTTTGAAAATTGGAAAAACCTTATGAAAATTTAGTGTATTCGGACAACGATATAATAACGTTTAGCGACGGCGTTCCGGGCTTTGAAGACAATAAAAAATTTGTTATCGTCCGCAACGAAAACTACGCTCCGTTTGAATGGCTCGTTTGCGTCGACGGCACGAAACTGCGCTTTGCTATGCTAAATCCGATGATACCGTATCCCGATTATGCGCCCGATATTTCGCGCGCGCAGGTCGAAGGGCTAAACTTGCAAAATAGCGATGATATTTTAATGTACGCATTCGTAACGGTTGCGGATAATCCGAGCGATTCCACGCTTAACCTTATGGCTCCGGTTTTAATAAACGTAAAAGAAAAAATAGGTCGCCAGATTATTTTGGAGAATTCTCCATATTCTACTCGCGAACCGGTAATGAGGTCGTAAATGCTTATATTAACAAGAAAAGAAGGCGAAAGCATACGTATCGGCGACCACATTACAATAAAAATAGTGTCGATGGACGGGCATCACTGTAAAATCGGAGTCGAAGCGCCGAGAAACGTCAGCGTAAATCGCGAGGAAGTATATTTGAAAATAAAATCGGAAAACCAGACGGCGGCGACAAACGACGACATAGATTTCGGCAAAGTTGCGGGATTGCTCAAAGCAAAAAGCGCAAATTCTACCGCTTCGGCGTTAAAAAATCTGTTTGGAAAGCAAGAATAACATAATTTTTCAACAAAATTAAAAAAAATTATGGTTTTTTGCTTTGTTTTATATTATATTTATTATAATATTGGTATTGAATTTAAAAGTAAAGGAGATATATTATGCGTTTTTTAAAATTAGCGGCAGTTGTAGCGTTGTTTTTTGCAACGTCTTCTTTTGCGCAGAAAGAATTTTTTGTGTCGCCCACGGCGGAATCGGGAATTTACGCCAACCAAACCCGTCAAATGAACGAAAGAGCGATTGAAAACGTCGAAAAGGGCGCGGTTTTGAGAGTTATTGACCAAAAAGGCAATTCCTACAAAGTAAGAACGTCAGCCGGAAACGAAGGATGGATTGAAAAACGACTTACCGTTCGCAACGACGCTAAAAAGGCGTTTACGTTCGACGACGTTGAAATTCAAGGTTATCTTGACAATCCGACGCCTATCTACATTACCGACGTCGACGACGGAAGTTTTTCGGCGATAGAACTTGACCGTTCGTTCGCGGACGCGCTTAAAAGAAAGAACGACAAAGAACGGGTTAATCGCTCAATTAGATAAAATATTGTCCAATGACTTTAAGGAAAGCCGCAGATTTGTTTTTAGCGGCTTTCTTTGTTTTTCTTATTTTTTTTCGATAATTTAAAAAAAGTACAATTATGTACGTAAAATTAAATTATATTTAGGGTAAAAATTGTAAAAAATTGAAGTTTTTGGAGTTTGAGGAGATTTATGGCTACTATTAACTATGCCGCTCGCGAGATAAATGTAAAAGTTGTTTATTACGGACCTGCTTTAAGCGGAAAGACGACTAATCTTCAGATTATACACAAGAAGGTACCGCAAGAATCAAAAAGCGATATGGTTTCCTTGGCTACGGAATCCGACAGAACGCTTTTTTTCGATTTTTTACCGATAGATTTGGGTAAAATTAAAGGATTTACGACGAAGATTCAGTTATATACGGTTCCCGGACAGGTTTATTATAACGCGACGAGAAAATTGGTTCTTCGCGGAGTCGACGGAATTGTGTTTGTCGCGGATTCGTCGGCGAGCAAACTTGCGGAAAATTTGGAATCGCTCGACAATATGGAAGAAAATCTTGCCGAATACGGATATTCCCTGAAAACTATTCCGATTGTTTTGCAATACAACAAAAGAGATTGCGAAGACCCGATGTCCATCGCCGAACTCGACGGTAAATTAAATCGTTACGGTTCAAAATGCGTGCCTGCCGTCGCAAGAATGGGCGAAGGCGTTTTTGACACGCTTAAAGTGATAAGCAAAGAAGTTATTGGAATTTTGAATAAAAAATACGAGGGAGCAACCGCTTCTTCGTCGGACAGTTCGCACTATTCGCCTCCGCCGACAATGCGGCAAACCACGCAGATACCGACTCAACAGCGCGCGGCGAGCAATTACGATAATTATGAGAATTATGAGAGCGACATAGATATGCCCGAATATAAATCTCATACGCAAAAAATTCCGCAAGTAACGCCGCCAAAGGACGATTTTAGCGATTTTTTAGATATTCCGCAAACGTCGCCGACAAACGCCGCGCCAAAAAGCAATGCCTCGTTTAATCCTCACGATATTATGGATAGTATGGACGCTCCCGCGCCCGCAAGAGAAGCGCCTGCGGCAAAACCGTCGTATGATTCGGATTTTGGATTAGGTTTGGACGATGAAATTGCGCCCGCTCCCGTAAAACCGGCGGCAAGTCCGGCGACGGCGGCTTCAAATTATAACGACGACCTTGATTTCGCGTTCGACGATGTTTCCGCACCTCCTGCCGCGCACGCCGCACCGATAAAACCCGCGGCAAGTCCTGCTCCCGCCGCTTCTGCGTATAACGACGACCTTGATTTCGCGTTCGACGACGTTTCTGCGCCTCCTCCCGCCGCTCACGCCGCGCCGATAAAACCGGCGGCAAGTCCGACTCCTGCGGTTTCAAATTACGATGAAATATCGCTCGACGATAATTTTGACAGCAATTATCAGCCAAAATATACGGAAAAAGAAAGCCACGCGAGTCAAACGTCAAACGCTTACGATACCGATATTAAACTTGGCGCGGTAGACGACCCTATTGATAGCGATTTTCAACAAAGTTATCAGCCGAAAGAAAGTCCCGCAAAAGAAACGGCAAACGCTTACGGCGCAGATATTCAATTAGACGACGCTTACGATTCGCCGATTGATTTGAATCCAAAACCGACGGCGACTCCCGCGCATCAACAAGAACAAACGCGCCCCGCGACTACGATAATTCCGAGCGTAAATAGAGTTATTGAAACTCCAATGGCGCCGCCTACGCAACATATTCAAACTGTACAATCGCCACCACCGCCGATACAACAAGCACAACCCGTACAGCCGACACCGCCGCCAGTTGCGCAGACAAGTCCGATTCTTGAAGACGTTTTGGAAGACGCATATAATACGCCGCCGCCAAGACCAGCGTTTCAGGCGGGGCAGATGCCAAACGCAAACGCCGCAGACCCGATAAGAGCGGCGTTTCAAAATAAACGTCCCGATAGTTCGGTTCCGCCGGAAAAAATGATGTTTACGTCTATGGCTACCGACCCGAAAAAAGCGGAACACTTAATCGCCGCAAAAAAGAAACCGGTTAATCCGAAATATAAAAAGAGTTTGTTAGAAAATTTATTCAAAAAACAACAGACAGATAAAGTGGAGTAAAATATGGAAAGAGACATTGTGATAGAAGCGCAGGATATTTATCTTTTAAACTTGATTTTAACCAAAATAGTGGATTTGGGACAGTGCGACATCGCTATGGTGATAAACAAATCTGGGCGGCTTATTTCGTATCAATCGGAAGCGAACGTACTCGACAAAATTTCGATTGCCGCGCTTGTTTCGGGAAGTTTCGCATCCAGCGGCGCGATTGCCAACTTAATCGGAGAAAAAGAATTTGAAACGCTTTATCAGGAAGGCGCGGTTCATCATTTATATGTGGCTCAAGTTGACGAAAACAATATTCTTACGATTATTTTTACAGACAGAAGCAATTTGAAACGCATAAAAACCGCCATCGACGACCACAAAAGCGCAATGTTGGAAATATTGACGAAAATATACTCCACCGTTGTCGCAGACCCGTTTTTGAATTTGGACGTTTCTTCGTATAAATCCAAAGAAAAATGATTTTTGCGCTGGTTTTTTTAATTTTTGCGCCGTTTTTCGTCGGATTTTTTGCGCTTTGTTTTATGTCGAAACGCAAAAAAACGGGCGTTTTGCTTTTTCATAGAATTTCAAAAAAAATGCCGCTTTCGCTTTCGCAAATTAGCGTAAAACAATTTGAAATATTTTGCGAAGAATTGTCTTTTTCGCAAAAAAAATCTGTAACTTTTTCTAACTTTTCTATGCGAAACGACGAAGTTTGCATATCTTTCGACGACGGGCATAAATCGGTTTTTACGCTTGCGTTTCCCGTGTTAAAAAGATATGGATTTACGGCTACGGTATTTGTCGCGAGCGCGATTATAGACGGCGAAAAAGTTGAAGATTTTTACAGCACAAACGAAATGATGAACGCCGAAAATTTATTGGAACTTTCGCAAAACGGCTGGGAGATTGCAAGTCACGGAGTAAAACATTTGGATTTTACGCTTTTGGACGATAAAAATTTGCGCGAAGAACTGCTTTTTTCAAAAGAAAAATTGCAAAATTTAACGAAAAAAAACGTGTCGGCGTTGTCTTTTCCTTACGGTTCGTGGAACGAAAGAACGATAAAAATAGCGAAAGAATGCGAATATAAAAAATTTTCAGTTTATCGCAAACATAAATTTGCTGATGGAAAAAACATAATTCCCGCGACGGCGATTTATCCTTTCGACAATAAAAAAGATATGAAAAATAAAATTTCGGGCGAAATTTGCGGCTTAACTAAACTTACGTCGATTATTGTTCCGCATTTCGCAAAGGGAACTCCCATTTTTTTCTGGAACAAACATTATAATTTGAACGCAAACAAAACAAAACTTACCTAAAATTTACGTAATAAGTTTGGGCATATATTATTTTTGTCGTTAAAATATAGGTTGAAAATCCGATATAAAATACAACTCCATATTGTTTTTTTTAGCAATGGGGGATTTTTATGATAAGCGTACGATTAAAATCGATATGCCTTTTTTTTATAATAATATTGACGCTCGGAATACTTTCGGGTTGCAATACTTCAAATAAAAAACAAACCGACGACGTAAAAACTTTTTCTTCGTATCGCGATATACCGGGTGTCACGCAAGGTGAAATTGAAACGATTGAAGCGTTGCGCAAACAAACCGACGTATTTGTTTACGGAATGTTGCCCGGAACCGACGCTTTTATAGACGCAAACGGAGAAATCAGAGGATTTTCCGCGCTGTTGTGCGAATTTATGACAAAATTATTCGGAATAAAATTTGTTCCGAAACATTTCACTTGGAACGAACTGCTCGTAGGACTTGAAAGCGGCGAAATCGACTTTACGGGCGATTTGACGGCGACGGAAGAACGCAGAAAAACTTATTTTATGACCGACGCAATATCTCAACGTTTAATAAAATATTATCGAATTAAAGACAGCCCGCCTCTTTGCGATATCGCTTTGGAGCGAACGCCGAAATATGCGTTTTTGGAAGGAACGATGTCTACAAACAACGTTTTGCTTTATGCGATAGAAGAATTTGAGCCGATATACGTATCGGATTACGAGCAAGCGTATGAATTGCTAAAAACGCAAGAAGCGGACGCTTTTATTGCCGAAGACGTGTCCGAAGCGTATTTTGACGTTCACGGCGACGTCGAAGTAAAAGATTTTTTTCCGCTGATATCGGCTCCCGTTTCGTTTTCGACGCAAAATCCAAAACTCGTAAAATTTGTGGACGTTATGCAAAAAGCGTTAGATAACAGTTGCCAAAATTACTTAAATAATCTATACGACCAAGGGCATAAAGAATACTTGAAAGACAAATTTTTAAAACGCCTGACGCAAGAAGAAATTGATTATATACGCGATAATCCGAATGTGTTTTTCGCGAGTCAATACGATAATTATCCCGCGACTTTTTATAATAGTCATACAAAAGAATGGCAAGGAATATGCTTTGACATATATAAAGAAATAACGTCTATAACGGGGCTTAATTTTTTGGTAATAAACGACGAATTTGCGGAATTTCGCGATTTAATTGATATGTTAAATAACGATAAAGCGTCTTTTATTTCCGAACTGATTTTAACGCCAGAACGCGAAGGCAAATATTTATGGACAAACAAAATGTTTCTTTCGGACAAAGCGGTTCTCGTGTCAAAAGCAAACGTAGCAAACATAGATATTGGCAGAATAAATTTTGCGCGAGTAGGACTCGTAAAAGGAACCGCGCATACCGAATTATTTATGAAATGGTTTCCAAATCATCCAAATACTATAATTTACGAAAGTTACGAAGCGTCGGAAAACGCGCTTAACAGCGGAAAAGTGGATATTATTATGAGCAGCAACAGCCGACTGCTTTATATGACAAATTATCGCGAGGTCTCGGACTTAAAATCAAATTTTACTTTTGACCACAATTTTGAATCGGGAATAGGATTTAACAAAAACGAAAAAATTTTACACTCAATTTTTGACAAAGCATTGGAATTTATTGACACAAAAACAATTTCGGAACAATGGTCGCACAGAATGTATAATTATAAATTAAAAATTATACAGGCGCAGGTGCCGCTGCTTTTGGCAATGTCGGGGTTGTGCGTTTGCATAATTATACTTATCGCAATACTTTTTGTAAAAAGCACAAACACGGCAAAACAGTTGGAAACCATAGTGGAAGAACGAACAAAAGAATTAAGTATGCAGGCGGCTATGCTTACCGCGCTTTTCGATTCCATTCCCGACCATATTTTCGTTAAGGATTCAAATTTGCGATTTATACAGTGCAATAAAAGTATGTCGGATTATTTTGGATTGGAAAAAGACGAAATTGTAGGCAAAGATTATTCCGACGGTATGAATTTTCCCGAAGAAGTTATAGAAAGATACAACGAATTAGACCGCAAAGTTATAAACGATAAACAAACTATAACTCTCGAAGAAGAAATTCCCGATAAAGACGGAAAAAAACAAATTTATGAAACGCTTCGCATTCCGCTTATAACCGACGACGACTCGTCAAGCGGACTCTTGTTCATCGCCCGCGACATAACAAAACACAGAGAAACCGAACTTATGATGGTATCGACTTACAGATACGCGAGCAACTTAAACAACGCGCTTGCAAGAATTACAAAATCGCCGTCTATTTCGTCGGGTAACTTAAAATTTGCCGCCGACGTTATAGCGCAAAACGGATGCCTCGCGCTAAACGTTACGCGAATTTCTATTTGGAGCGTAGACGAAAAATTTAGCAATTTTGAAAATATTTCCTGCTACGTCGGCGGAACGATACAGGAATATTATCAGCAACATTATTTTGATATGCTAAATCACAAACAATATTCAGAACGTCTAAAATCCGAGCGAATGATTGTTACAAACAGCATAAAAGAATCGAATCATTTATACGAAGTATTAAAAATACACAAGCGCGATTTGTGCGCCGTTCTTGACGCGCCGATATTTTTAGACGGCAAATTGGTAGGAGTAGTTAGAGCCGAACAGGATTGCAACGAAGAGTTTCCGCAAAGACGCGAATGGAAAATAGAAGAACAAAATTTTGTCGCTTCTTTAGCCGATTTAATGACGCTTGCAATGACCTGCTTTGAACGTAGAAAAGCCCGCGACGAAGCCGAAATTGCAAATCAGGCGAAATCGTTCTTTTTGGCGAGTATGAGCCACGAAATTCGCACGCCGATGAACGCGATTTTGGGCGTAACCGAAATGATGGAACAGGACGAAACGCTTCCTAAAAATATTTCGGAAGGTCTCGATAGAATTTATAATTCCTGCGATTTGCTTTTGAACATAATAAACGACATTTTGGATTTTTCAAAAATAGAAGCGGGCAAATTGGAAATTACCGCAAGCAGATACGACGTCGCAAGTTTAATAAGCGATTCCGTGCAGTTAAATATTATGCGAATAGAGAGTAAACCCATAGAATTTAAACTCAATATAGACAAAAATATTCCGACGAAACTTGTGGGCGACGAAATTAGAATAAAGCAAATCTTAAATAATTTACTTTCTAACGCATTTAAGTACACCGAAGCGGGAAAAGTTACGCTTTCTATTGAATCGATTCCAAATCATAAAGATTACAAAAGAGGCGTAACGCTTGTGTTAAAAGTCCAAGATACGGGCTATGGAATGTCGAAAGAACAATTAGACAGAATTTACGATAAATATTCGCGTTTTCACGATAAGACCCACAAAATAATTGAAGGAACGGGACTTGGAATGACAATTACGCAAAGTTTGGTAAATCTTATGAAAGGCGAAATAAATATAGAAAGCGAAATAAATAAGGGTTCTACTTTTATAGTGCAAATTCCGCAAGAAACGGTCGACGACGAAAAATTAGGCGCGGATACTGTGGCGGAGTTGAAGCAATTTCATTTGAATAAAAATATAACTCGCAAAAAAAGAACGCGAATCACTCGCGAACCGATGCCTTACGGAAAAGTTTTAATAGTTGACGATATGGAAACAAATTTGTTTGTCGCCGAAGGACTTATGCGGCTGTATCAACTAAAAATAGACACCGCCACAAACGGTCGAAGCGCGATAGAAAAAATAAAAAACGGCAATTTATACGACGTTATATTTATGGACCATATGATGCCCGAAATGGACGGAATGGAAACCACAAAACACATCCGCGAATTGGACTACAACTCCCCTATTGTCGCGCTTACGGCAAACGCGGTTGTTGGGCAATCGGATATATTTTTGCAGAACGGATTTGACGATTTTATTCCGAAACCCATAGACATTCGACACTTAAATACCGTGCTTAACAAATATGTACGCGACAAACAGCCGCCCGAAGTTATAGAAGCCGCGCATTCGTATAGACGAAGAAAAACCGATTATCCGACGGAACAGCAACAAAATATAAACGCGCGACTTTTGGATTCGTTTATAAAAGACAGCCGAAAAACCGTAAATCTTTTGGAAACGTTATGCGCCGAAAACAATTTTGAAGACGAAGAACGTTTGCGAAAATTTACCATAGCGGTTCACGGAATAAAAAGTTCGCTTATAAATATCGGCGAAACGGAACTTTCCGAGTGGGCTTTCAAATTAGAAACGAGCGGGCGAAATAAAAATATAGATATTATAGTGTCGCAAACTCCCGAATTTTTGGATAAATTGCGCGCCATCCTGACAAATCTCGAACAGAAATCCGACGAAATTGAAAGCGAAAAAGAGAACGGCGCAGACGAAAACATAGACGAATTGCGCGACAAATTGTTGTCCATACAATACGCCTGCGCGGATTACAACAGAAAAGGCGTTTTGGATTTATTAGCCGACATAAAAAATTGCTCAAAAGAAACGAAAGAAGTTTTAGACAAAATAAACGGCTGCATTACTCACAGCAATTTTGAAGAAGCCGAAAGCGCGATAAAAGCGTATTTAGCCGAATTGTCGAATACCGCAAAAAAAGCAAAAACGTATTTGCGCGATAAAAAAGTTTCGGGACTAAACATTGCAAAAGGAGTAGATTTATACGAAGGCGACGAAAAAACGTACTTAAAAATTTTGCGCGCGTATTCAAAAAATATTCGTTCTCTTTTGGACGCGATAAAAACATTCGACGAAACGGTACTTTCGGATTACGAAATAATTGTTCACGGAATAAAGGGCGCAAGTTACGATATTTTTGCCGAAAAAATAGGATATTACGCCGAAGCGCTTGAAAAAGCGGCGAAAACGCGAGATTTAAGTTTTATAAACAACAATAATCCGCAATTTTTTGATACGCTTACCCAATTTATAGACGAAATAGATATTATGCTCGCGAACTTTGACGCGGAAAATCCAAAGCCGAAAAAAGACAAAATAAGCGACGAAATATTGACAAAACTTTTTATTGCCTGCAAAGAATACAATATGGACGGAGCAAACGCGGTTCTTAAAGATATAGAAGAATATCAATACGAAACCGACGGCGAACTCGCGAATTATCTAATAGAAAACATAAACGCGGCGAATTTTAAGCAAATTGTAGAAAAATTAACGGAAAAAAAAGGAGGTTAATTTATGAAAAGAAAACTTATCAACACATTAAAAATATTCTTGTTCATTTTTGCGATTTCGTTTATAAATTGTTCAAACCCGCCTAATAATACTGAAAACAACGAAAACAACGAAAACGATGACAAAAAAGACGAAATAGACAACATAACAACAAACTTGCCTGAATTGCCCGAAGCGGTAGGCGGTATGCTAACCAAAGAAAAGTATAAGGATATGCCAAACAAAGAAGTAGCAGATAGCACCCTGAAAGAATTTATAGAAATGTTTCTTGCCGCGAAAGGTTTTGAAGAGAGCGTAGTCAGTCAAAGAGGCGATTACTGTAAAAAAGGTATTTTTAGACGTTTAAAGAGAGAACGAGCGACAAGAGAAACACAGGGCGACACAGAAAGCGGCAGTTTTACCATTCCCGACGGACAAGACGGCAGTATAATTTGGGAATGGACATACAAATGGGAGGAGAAAGAAGATGAGGAAATTTACGAATTAACAGAAACGGGAACGGAAAGGTATTTGTCGTTCGATTATTCCCAAAACGGAAAATTGTTTTTTGGAGAAGTGCTTTGTTTATCGTTTTACGAGTATCAGTATTTAGATGAAACCGAATGGAAAGAAGTTGCAGAAGGAAAAGCGACCGGAAATATTGAGTTTATGGGAGAATTTGCAGGCAGTATTGAATATATTTTTCCTTATTACAAAGAAACGCAAGGTTCAGTCGATACTGAAAATGATAAATATGAAGGAGAAATTGTTATTATCAGCGGAAAAAACAGGATAAAACTTTCCATAGAAGATTGGTGGGATTTTTTGTATTTAGTGTAAATTAAAAACGGAGGATTTATGTTAAGAATTACGGTTTTAATGATATTTGTTTTATTTGCGGTAGCGTTTGCCCAAATTAAACTTCCGCCAAACCCGGGAGCGGCGGGGAAAAAAACTGTTTTGGGAATTGACAGCGACGGCGACGGGGTGCGAGACGATATTCAGATTGAAATAACTAAACTAATTCCTAACGACCCTTATGCACGTGCAGGGGCAATGTTCTTTTTTGCTGTGCAGCAAGAAATTTTTAGAATTTATTTAGAAAATCCGAATGAATCATTTGAGTTTTTTTATCCGTATTTTCTGATGTCTATGGCAGGCGCTACCCATTATGTTCAGACAGGTGCCGAAAATTTAATTCCCGTAGAAAAATTCTTGATAATGCTCTTAAATACACGGGAAAGATTTCTTGTAAATGATAAACTGGATAGCATCGCTCACGGAAAAGGGATTACGCATTATAGCCATTATCCTGAATTTAGAGAAAAATACGACAAAAAGTTTCAAGAGTTTTACGAAAGAGAAAAGGATAGGCAAAAATGAAAAAGCATATTATTGTTTTGTTTATTGTATTGTTTTTAAGTATTTGTTATTCACGGCAAATGCAAATACCTATATCTTCAGAAAACAGCCCGACGACTATTGAGATATATAATCTCAAAGGGCAGAAAATTTTAACAAAAGAATTTACAAGATATAATTCCGCTCCGATTTCGCTTTCAAATAATTTAGCCAACCAAATTTATGTTATGCGAATAAAAAACGGGGATAAAATATTTACTCGCAAATTTATGCCCGATACAAAAATACGATTTGTTGGTAATTTTACAAATACAAATAAAATTTCAACAAATAAAACACTGCATATTCCAGAAATCCAATATCAAAATTTGCTTCGAACGGAGCCGCTTGGCGATTCCGTAACAAACATAATTTTTATAAATGGTATGTTGAACACGAAAATAATGGCTGATGTAAATTTGGTTCATATTCGTATGGCTTACAAAGACACATTAAATACAGAAGAATATCCGGGCAAATATATGTTTACTCTCGGCTACAACCAAACGCACGGCAGAATACACGATTTTTCTGAAGTTATGCTCCAATGGCAGACGGAATTTAGCAATCAGGCAAACGTAAACGCGTTGGAGTGGTTGGCTCCGATAATTGACGAAGAATATTACGAAGAAGCAATGGAATTTTTTGCCGACGCTAAAGCAGTTCCAAAATCAAATGAAAGAAAGAATTTTATAACCAGAATAGCAGAAATTATATTTAAAATAAAAACTAATAGCGTAACCATATCGCATAGCGAAACGACAAACGATTTAAGAAAAATAACGGATGAAAGTTTTGAAAAAAAGTATCGTGTAATAATTATTTCGCATTCGCAGGGAAATTTATTTGCCAATGAATTGATAGATTATTACAAGCAATATGACAAAGAAGAAGAAATAAAAAGAATAGAAGTTTTGAATATAGCGCCTCCTGCCGTTTCTACGTCTAAATCGTGGTACTATACAAATAAAGACGACGCCGTTATAAACGACGCAAGAAAAAAATTTAACTCAAAAATATTGCCGGGGCTTGAAAACGGCGTTATATCGGGAAAAAAAGACCCGCGTGAACGCAGAAGACATAAGTTTTGGGAATCGTATTTTCACGATGATTTAATAAGCAGGCAGTTAATTGACAACGTGTTTTTAAAATATTGTAAAGAATTGCCGTTTTGGTTTCCCTATCATCCCGACGATGTAGCGCAAATCAATAAATTGATAGAAGAACACGGTCTTAATTGGGAATATGATAATCCTGATAGTTGGAACGAAAATTTTATTTCTTGGACTGACGACGAAACAAATAGAAGAGTTACTCGTTTGCGGGCGGCTGGCGTATTAGGCGATGTGTCGCTTGATTTGCCGATGCTTGATTCTTTGAATCTTTCAAATGGTCAAATAATTTCGTTAGATGTATCTAAATGTGTTAAGTTGACATATTTAAGCGTATCCTACAATCAACTGACTTCATTGGATTTGTCGAAAAATACGGCGCTTGTACATCTATTTGTTAGAGAAAATCAACTTACTTTTTTGGATTTGTTGAAAAATAAGGCGCTTGAAGAACTGAATGCCCAAAAAAATCTCCTTACCTTTTTAGACGTGTCGAATAATACGGCGCTTATGCATCTATGGCTCGCAAACAACCGCCTTACCTTTTTAGACGTATCGAATAATACGGCGCTTAAAATTTTGGGTGTCGACAACAATTTTCTTACTTCGTTAGATGTTTCAAATAATCCAATGCTAACAAATTTAAGTTGCAACGGTAACCTAAAGGATAACATTTGTCCATAAATAACAAAAAAAAGGAGGTATAACCTATGAAAGAAAACCGCAAAAAAATTATTCTGGTGGACGATATAAATTACTGTTTGGTAACGGTAAGAAACGGTCTCGAAAAAGATTACGACGTATATCCCGCGTCGTCCGTAGACGATATGTTCGATATGCTGGGATACGTCGTTCCCGATTTGATTTTGCTCGATATTTATATGCCCGGCGCCGACGGCTATGAAGGCATTAAAAGATTGAAAGCCGACGAACGTTACGCCGATATTCCCGTTATATTTTTAACTAGCGAACGCGACAAAGAAATTTTGGTAAAAGGACTTGCGCTCGGCGGCGCGGATTACGTTTCAAAACCCGTTTCTATTCCTTTGCTTACTCAGCGCATAGAATATCATTTGAATCCCGAAACGCGCAAAAAATCGCTTCGAGTAGAAAGCGCAAGAAGAAAAATTATTTACGTCGACGACGTAAATTATATCTTAATTTCGGCAAAAAGCCGACTTGAAAAACATTACGAAATTTATCCCGCGCAATCCGTTTACAAAATGTTCGACATTCTCGAAAACGTAATTCCCGACTTGATATTATTGGACGTTAATATGCCGAACGTCGACGGTTATCAGGCGATAGAATGGCTAAAAACCGACGTGCGTTACAGGCGTATTCCCGTAATATTTTTGACTTCCAAAAGCGACAAGGAAAGCGTAACCAAAGGACTTTCTTTGGGAGCCGCCGCATACATTACCAAGCCGTTTACCGACTCGATGTTAATTGAACACATAGAAAACATATTGAGACCTGAAATGCCTTGGGAAAGCAAAAAATTTTAATGGAAAGTTTTAGAAAAGTATGGAAAATTTAATTTTTATCGTCGACGATAACGATACCGAACTTACGACGGCGGCAATGGCGCTCGAAGAATATTTTCCGCTATTGACTATGCCGTCGGCTGAAAAAATGTTTTATCTTTTGGAGAAAAAACGTCCGAAATTGATAATTCTCGACGTAGAAATGCCCGATATGGACGGTTTTGAAGCGATGGCAAAATTAAGAAAAAATTTGCAATATAACGATATTAAAGTCATATTTATTACGGGAATGAGCGACAAAAAAACGTGCGACAACGCGATGAAACTCGGCGCGACAGACGTAATAAATAAACCTTATACTCCTTTGCAACTTTTGAACTGCGTGCAAAAACATATCGCAAAAACATAGCAATTAAAATAAATCGCACAAAAAAATATAAAATTTATGTAAAAAATCACAAATCGCAAATGGAATATTGTATTTTATGTGAAGATTTTTTAGTTTTATTTACAATTATTAGGAGGTTTTTTATGCCTTATATTGAAGAGATTTACGCGAGAGAAATTTTGGATTCCCGCGGCAACCCTACTATTGAAGTGGATGTATCGCTTGAAAGCGGCGCTTTCGGAAGAGCGGCTGTTCCCAGCGGAGCATCAACGGGAGAAAACGAAGCGCTTGAGTTAAGAGACGACGACAAAAAACGCTATTTGGGCAAAGGCGTTCTTAAAGCGGTCAGCAACGTAAACGACGTTATCGCTCCCGAACTTATAGGTCTTTCGGCTCTTGACCAAAGAGGAATAGACAAAGTGATGCTGGAACTTGACGGCACAAAAACAAAAAGCAAACTCGGCGCAAACGCTATTTTGGGCGTATCGCTTGCGGTTGCAAGAGCGGCTGCGGATTATTTGGACATCCCGCTATATCGCTATATTGGCGGCACAAACACGTTTACTCTTCCCGTACCGATGATGAATATCATTAACGGCGGTTCTCACTCTGACGCTCCCATTGCGTTTCAGGAATTTATGATTCGTCCCGTCGGCGCAAAAACTTTCAGCGAAGGTTTAAGAGTCGGCGCGGAAGTTTTTCATAACCTTAAAAAAGTGCTTCACGCGAGAAAACTTTCGACTGCGGTAGGCGACGAAGGCGGTTTTGCTCCCGCTCTTAACGGAACGGAAGACGCGCTTAATTCAATTATTGAAGCGATTAAAAACGCGGGTTACAAGCCCGGAAGAAAAAGCGAAGGCGGCGACGTATCTATCGCTTTGGACTGCGCGGCAAGCGAATTTTACAAAAACGGCACTTACGATTACACGAAATTTGAGGGCGACAAAGGCAAAAAACGCAGTTCTCACGAACAAGTAGAATTTTTGGCGCAATTAGCCGCAAATTTCCCCATTGATTCCATAGAAGACGGAATGGCGGAAGGCGATTGGGACGGTTGGAAACTTTTGACCGAAAAACTTGGAAAAACCACGCAGTTGGTCGGCGACGATTTGTTTGTAACCAATGTGGAATATCTTAAAAAGGGAATTCAACTCGGCTGCGCAAATTCGATTTTGATTAAAGTAAATCAAATCGGAACGCTTACCGAAACGCTTGACGCCATAGAAATGGCTCACAGAGCGGGATATACGTCGGTAACATCTCACAGAAGCGGCGAAACCGAAGACAGCACAATAGCCGACATTGCGGTTGCGACAAACAGCGGACAAATTAAAACGGGTTCGTTAAGCCGCTCCGACAGAATGGCGAAATACAATCAGTTGCTTCGCATAGAAGAAGAATTGGGCGATTTGGCTGTTTACGGCAGATAATTAGTTAGATTTTTTATGCAAACAGCGGCGGTCTTTTTGGAGGTCGCCGCTGTTTTTTGTTGTTCGTTTCCCAGATAATCTCTTTCAAAATCTTCTAAATAAGACAAGACAAAATATTGATAGGAATAAACAGTTTTTTCATTCAAAACTCCTTTGTTAAAGAATGAATTAGTTAAAAATTTTATGAAACAAGAGTTATGGCGTCTGAACTCTTATTAGTAAATATAATACAAATTTTTAAAAATTTCCTGTTTTTTATGAAAATTTCTTGTTTTTATCGCAACTCCGCCAAAGCTTCCCTTTGCCAAAAATTATTTTTACCGCAAAATTCACTATAAAACAAGGAAAATATTATGTGGCTCGACGAATACAAAACGCGCGAAGAAGAAAGAACGAATATGGGAATTTCGCCCCTTGCGCTTTCTGCCGAACAAACAAAAACGCTATGCGACGATTTATTGAAAAAAAACGATAATTTTCTGCTCGATTTGTTTGAAAACAGGATAAATCCCGGCGTCGATGAAGCGGCGAAAATAAAAGCGGAATTTTGCGAAAAAATAATTTTTGGCAAAGAAAAATCGCCTCTTATATCTAAAAATAAAGCGATTGAAATTTTGGGAACTATGATAGGAGGTTTCAACGTAAGACCTTTGGTGAAAGTTCTTGAAATTGAAGAATTTGCCGAAAAAGCAATTAAAGAACTTTCAAAAACAACTCTTGTTTATGATGAATTTGACGAAATTTGCAAACTTTCAAAAACCAATATTTTCGCAAAAAAAGTTATTGAAAATTGGGCGAACGCCGAATGGTTTTTGAGCAAAAACGAATTTCCAAAAAAAATGAAAATCAAGGTTTTCAAAGTTGACGGCGAAATTAACACCGACGATTTTTCTCCCGCAAGCGAGGCGTTTACCCGCCCCGATATTCCGCTTCACGCCTTATCTATGGGGAAAAGCAGATTTGTCGGCGGAATAAAAACTATCGCGCAATGGAGAAAAGACGGCTTTAAAGTCGCGTTTGCCGGCGACGTCGTCGGAACGGGGTCAAGCAGAAAAAGCGCGGTAAATTCGCTTATGTGGCACACGGGAAACGATATTGATTTTGTTCCGAACAAAAGGCGCGGCGCGGCGGTTTTGGGCGGCGCCATCGCTCCGATATTTTTCAATACGTTGCAGGATTCCGGCGGATTGCCGATAATTTGCGACGTTTCAAAATTACAAAACGGCGACGAAATAATAATCGATACGCAAAAATGCGAAATTATAAAAAATGCAGAAAAATTATGCGATTTTGAACTGAAACCCGCGACGATAAAAGACGAATTTCGCGCGGGCGGAAGAATAAATTTGATTATAGGAAAATCACTCACAGAAAAGGCGAAAAATTTCCTGAATTTACAAAAATCCGAAAAAATTTTCGTTAAAATAGAAAAATTAGAACACAAAAAAGGACAGGGATATACGCTCGCGCAAAAAATTGTCGGAAAAGCGTGCGAAATTGAAGGCGTTTTGCCAAACGAAAGCATTGAGCCGAAAATTACGACCGTCGGTTCGCAAGACACCACGGGACCTATGACCGCCGACGAATTGACGGAACTCGCCTGCCTGAAATTTCAAACCCCGGCTTTTTTACAGTCGTTTTGCCACACTAACGCTTATCCAAAAATCGCCGACATAAAAACGCACAAAAAACTACCGAAATTTGTTGAAGAACGAGGCGGAGTAGCGCTTCATCCGGGCGACGGCGTAATTCATTCGTGGCTAAATCGCCTCTTGCTTCCCGACACAGTCGGCACGGGCGGCGATTCGCATACTCGTTTTCCCGTCGGAATTTCGTTTCCTGCGGGGTCTGGACTTGTGGCGTTTGCGGGCGCGCTCGGATTTATGCCGCTCGATATGCCCGAAAGCGTTTTAGTAAAATTTAACGGAACGCTAAAAAAAGGCATAACGATTCGCGACGTCGTAAATTCCATTCCGTATTTTGCGCAAAAAAAAGGACTTTTGACAATTCCGAAAAAAAACAAAATAAACGTTTTCAACGGGCGAATTTTGGAAATTGAAGGACTCGAAAACATTTCGGTAGAACAGGCGTTTGAATTGACGGACGCATCTGCCGAACGAAGCGCGGCTGCCGCGACTATCGCGCTTTGTGAAAAATCGGTAGTAAATTTTTTGGAAGAAAACGTTAAAATAATGCAAAATATGATTTTGGACGGCTATCAGTCGAAAGAAACTTTGCAAAATCGCATCGACGAAGTGAAAAATTATCTGAAAAATCCAAAATTGCTAAAACGCGACGAAAACGCGGAATACGCCGCAATTTTAGAAATAAATTTAAGCGAAATAACCGAACCGCTCGTCGCCTGCCCAAACGACCCCGACGACGTAAAACCGCTTTCGCAGATAAGCGGCGCAAAAATTGACGACGTTTTTATCGGCAGTTGTATGACGAATATAGAGCATTTTAGAATCGCGGCAAAAATTTATAAAGACGCATATATTAACCGCAATATAACGCGAACTTTCATTGCGCCGCCGACAAAAATTTATAGCGAACAACTTAAAGAAGAAGGACTTTTTGCGGAGTACAACAAAATCGGCGCGACTATTGAGCCCGCGGGATGTTCGCTTTGTATGGGAAATCAACTGCGCGTTTGCGACGGCGACAATGTGTTTTCTACTTCGACAAGAAATTTTGACAATCGAATGGGAAACGGCGCGAAAGTTTATTTGGGAAGCGCGGAACTTGCGGCAATTATTTCAAAAATAGGCAAAATTCCAAGCGTCGAAGAGTATTTTGAAATAATAAGAGACATATAAAACTCTCGACAATAAAGAAAAATGCCAAAACTTTTGCGTACATAAATTATTTTTACCAAAAAAACTTCAATAAACGCGGGAAAAATATGAAAGAAAAAATAAACGACAACAAAAGAAAATTTTCTAAAACTTTAACTGTTAAACGGGAAAAATTTGTAAAATTCCTGAACAGAACGGTAGCCGATATCATCGTTTTGAACGAAGAAAACGTTAAAGATATGCCGAAAGGACGAATGATGGTCTGCTGCACGCACAGAAGTCATATCGATTACGTGATTTTGGGCTTGAAAATTCCCGAATTCGGCGCAGACCAAATAAGATTTGCCGCAGGCGACAATTTGACCCGCGTTCCGATGCTTGGAAAACTTTTTCGCTCGGTCGGCGCGTTTTCGGTTTATCGCGGAAAAGCGTCGCAAAGAAGTTACATTATGCGCCTGACAAATCAGGTAAAACTTATGGTTTCAAGCGGCGACAGCGTCATAGTATTTCCCGAAGCGGGACGCAGTTATTCGGGCGAAATGTTAGACGTAAAATCGGGCGTTCTTTCCGCTGGAGTTTTGGCTCAAAAAGACGAACCAGACAATCCGATTTATTATTTGCCGTGCGCGATAAATTACACGCGAATTCCCGATTTGCAGGCGTTTGATTTGCTTTTGAAAGGCAAAAGTATGCGCGACAATTCCAAAAATTTTGTCCTAAAATTTATCGGCGGATTTCTCTATTATTTCGCCGATATTAACGTGTTTTTGTCTTCGTGGATTTTCAAAGCGCAAACCGACGTTTATTTGAACGTTGCAAAAGCGACTCCGCTTAAAGACATTACGGACGTAGAAAAGAAATTTCAAGCGCAGGCGAAATCCCCGATAGTCGCCAATCGCGACGCGATAAACGAATGTTCGGCGTGGGTAGAAAAGCAATTTTGGGAGATTTTTCCTCTTTTGCCCGTAAATGTTGTGGGATATTTGTTCAATAAATCAGGACGCGGCTATCTAAACGAAAAAGAAGTCGAAAAAATTATGGAAAAATTGAAAACCGCAAAACTTTGCACTGACGCAATGAACGGATTTTCTGCGAAAGAAATCTTAAAAATCGGCATAAAACAACTGAAAAAAAACGGCGCGATAAGAGGTAAATTTTATATTTCAATAAAAAGTAAAACTCGGCTTGCGTATTTTTCGGCGTTTATAAATTCGGCGTTAAACAAAGAATAAAAGGATAATATTATGTCTTTTCGTAATTATTTGATAAGCGACATTATTTTGGACATCGACGACGACGTTAAAGAAAAAGCGCTCGACTTCGTAGCAAAAAGAATGTGCAAAAAAGCAAAAATTGCAAAATATAAACCCGTATTTGAGGACATTTTGCGCCGCGAAGAAAGCGCTTCGTCGTTTATCGGACACGGAATTGCGATAGCCAAAGCGACGGCTCCCATAGAAAACGAATTTGCGATAATGCTTGCAAGAAATTGCGACGGAATAAATTACGACGCCGCGCGAAACGCCAAAGTAAATATTATCGTAATGGTGCTTATAAATCCAAACGTCGGCGAACAAAAAATAATAGAACTTACCGCAAATATCGCCACGTTTTTTAAGGACGTTGCCATAAATAATTCGGTAAGAAACGAAGAAATTGACACAATTTCGGAATTATTTCGCTCGCAAACCGACGACGAAGGCGAAAAGCGAATTGTAAAAGAACCGCTTCTGTCTTCGGCTTCGGCGCTTGCCCGCGAAATAAACGCAAAAGCGATTTTAATTTTCGCGGACGTAAAACAGGATTTGGAATTTTTGCGAAACGTCCGCATAAGAAAGCAAATAATAATAATTACGGCAAACAAAAGCAAATTTTTGGACAGTTTAACGGGATACGATTTTGTGCAGGCGCCGATTGCCAAAACAAGCGGAATCGGACAGATAAAAATAGGAATTTTGCTCGCTCTTTCGCGAAATTTGGTTTCTCGCGAAGACGTTGTAGTATGCGTCGCGGGAACCGCGGGAAAAGACGCGTTTAATTTAATTTCCGTCGTCGATATAGACAAAGAATTCGACTTCTTTTTTACGCGCACGCGCTCGCTTACGCCTCCCGACGTAAAACCCGAAGTGCTCGAAAGAGTTTTGGGGCTTGCGACCGAAATCGGTCTTGAAGGTCGCGAAGGAAAAGCGATAGGAACGATATTTGTTTTGGGCGATACCGAAAACGTAAATTCGCACATAAAACAGTTGATAATAAATCCGTTTAAGGGCTATAAAAAATCCGAAAAAAACGTGCTTGACCCCGCAATAGAAGAGACGGTAAAAGAATTTGCGACCATAGACGGAGCGTTTATTATCGCGGGAGACGGAACAGTCGTTTCGGGAGGAACGTACTTAAATCCGTCTTTTCCCGATACGGGTATGATTCCCGAACTTTTAAGCGGACTCGGCTCCCGACACACTGCGGGCGCGGGAATTACCGTTTGCACAAACGCGATGGCGATAGTAATTTCGGAATCGACGGGGCAGGTAACGGTTTTCAAAAACGGCTCGACTGTTCTTACGCTTTCCAAACAGAACGGAATTTAATATGAAAAATATTTTGGTTAAAATTGTTATAGCCATAGCAATAATAATAACGCTTTTGGTTTGGACGAGACCGATAAAAGCGACTTTTTTCGACAAAAAACGCATAGAAAACGAATTAAAAGCAAAAACTAACGAAAAGGACTCGCTCGAAAAAGTTTTGAAAGGCGTCATAGAAGACCCGAATAATTTACAAAGAACCGTTCGCAACAGCGGATATTCGCAAAAAGACGAAACTATGCTGAAAATAATCGTGCCGGACGCCGAAAAAGAAACGCGAAATTTTGAAATTACGTTTTTTCTTTTGGTCGCGGCGACAATCGTCGTGTTGTTGGTAATTTTGTTCGCTTTACCGCAAAAAAAGAATGGAGATTTATGTCGGGAACAAACGACCGATACGCAAGAATAAAAGACGAAGTTCTTAAAAGAATCGATATCGTTTCGGTGATAGAACGCTTTGTCGCGCTGAAAAAAAGTGGAAATTCATATATGGGGTTATGCCCGTTTCACGACGAAAAAACGCCGTCGTTTTCGGTTAATCCAAACGGAAATAACGGCGGATATTACAACTGTTTCGGCTGCGGAAAAGGCGGCGACGTTTTTGATTTCATTATGGAAAAAGAAGGGTTTTCGTTTTTGGAAGCGTTAAAATCGCTTGCGGGAGAATGCGGCGTTTCGTGGAATGTCGAAAACGAAAAAGGACAAAAAAACGAAAATATTTCGCCTCGTTTGGCTCTGCTTAAAACGACGGAATTTGCGGCGAAGTTTTTTTACGACGAAATGACAAAAAGCGACGAAGCAAAAAATTATCTAAAAAACAGAGGAATTTCAGGCGAAATCGCCAAAGAATTTAAACTCGGATTTGCCCCCGATTCTTACGATAAACTTCTTAACGCGGCAAGAAACGCGAAAATCAGCGAAAATTTATTATTGGAAACCGCGCTTGTGCGAAAAAACGAATATGGAACTTTCGATTTTTTTAGAAATCGCATAATTTTTCCGATTTTCGATAATTCAGGCAGACCAATCGCGTTTGGCGGACGGGCGTTCGGCGATGAAAAACCGAAATATCTCAACTCTTCAAACACGGCGCTTTACGACAAAAGCAGAATTTTTTACGGCTATTTTCAGTCGCAAAAAGAAATAAAAGCGCAAAAAACCGCGATTTTGGTAGAAGGATACATCGATATGATTTCGCTATATCAAAACGATATAAAAAACGTTATTGCACCTTGCGGAACGGGATTTTCGCAAGAACACGCAATTTTTTTGAGCAGAACGGCAGAAAAAATAATAATAGTTTTGGACGGAGACGTTGCGGGCATAAACGGCGCGAAAAGAATAGTCGAAAAACTTTTGCCGTTTGAACTCGACACGCGCTACGTTTTGATTCCGCAAGGTAAAGACCCCGACGAATTCGTCAAAGAAAACGGAAAAGAAAGTTTTTTGGAACTATTAAAAAATTCGCAAGACGGATTTTCGTTTTTTGTAGAACAAATAGAAAAAGAACACAACGTGGCAAGTCCCGCGGGAAAAAGCAAAGCGTTAAAAGACGTGGCAAATTTGCTTTCGGGCGTAAAAAACGAAATAATGTTGTCGGATTTTTTAACAAAAATAACGACCCGATGGAAAATTCCGACTTCGGAACTAAAACGCAATATATATAATCTGAAAAAAGGCGCGCAACTTCCCGAAATCGCGGTAAATAGCGGCTTTCAAGATGAAAATAAACGCATATTTTATACGGAAGAAGGCAAAATTATTCAGTTGTTTTTTTGGTATCCGAATATTCTTCGCGACCCGTTATGCGAAATCGACGATAATTTTTTTACCGAAGCGTTTGTAAATAAATTATATTTAATTATGAGAAACGAAAAATTTGACGGAGATAATTTTTTAAACGACGAAAATTTAGACGGACAAACGAAGGCGTTTCTTTCGATTTTGGCGAAGGAAAATCCCGCGCAAAACGAAGAAGAGGCAAAGTATCAAATTTTAACGAAAATTAACAAGTTCCGAAAAATAAACCTGCAAAAGAAAAACGAAATATTGAAAACAAAAATACGCGAAGAAAGCGACGATGAAAAAAGAAAAAAAATGCTCGACGAATTAACTCTGAATCAAAGAGAGATTTCGACGCTGCAAACAAAAAAAATGGAGTAACAAATATGAGTTTAAGCATAGAAGAAAAATTAGAATTTTTGTTAAAATACGCAAAACTTCAAGGTTTCGCGGGTATTTCGCAAATTAAAGAAATAGCCGAAACGCCGTCTGAAGAAAATATTTTAATTAAAAAATTACAAGAAAAAAATATAGAAATAAACTATTTTTTGCAAACGCCTTCCTACAATTATAGAACGACTTCGTATGCCGCAAAAAAAGAAAAAAGATTTATGCTAACCACAAGAACCGACGAAAAAGGCGAATCTTTTCTTTTGGATAAGGAAGACGAAGACGAATTGTTTGAAAAAATATCGCAAGTGCGCAACGATATTTTGAAATACGCTTTCAAAAACGATGAAATATACGATTTTCTTGCAAAACTTGCAAACCAAATAGACGCGGGAACAATAAAACTCTCGGCAATTTTGAACTGTGAAAAAACCGAAAGCGAAAAAACCTTTGAAAAGCGCAGAAAAAAATTTATAACTACCATAAAAGAAATTGAAACCAGTGATAAAACAAAAATTGTCGATATGATTTTTGCGCTCGATTTTAACGAAAAAACCAAAGGAATGATTATAAATAAATTCACAAAAACAGCCGAATACAACGAACTTTACGCCGACGAACTTTACAAATTGGAGCAAATTTATTCAACTTCCAAACGCGAAATTATCGAGGCGAACGTTCGGCTTGTTTTTAGCATTGCCAAAGAATACAGCATTGTTCACAAAGGAATTTTGGACATTACCGACATAATTCAGGAAGGAAATATTGGACTTATTGACGCGGTAGAAAGCTTTGACTACAAAAAAGGAAGTAAGTTTTCGTCGTGGGCGGTTTGGTATATTCGCAGACAAATTTGGACGGTCGTAAATTCTTTCAAAAAAGTAATGTACGTTCCGCCAAAAACGTCGGCGGAATTGTATAAAATTTCGCTTTTTGAAGAAAAATACAAAGCGAAAAAAGGCGAAAATCCAAGCGTAAGCGAAATTGCCGAAGAACTCGGCTTAAAAGAAAAACAAGTAGTTTTGCTTATGTCTTCGGATTACGACGATATAAATCCGAATTACGAATTAACCGTAGAAAAAGGCGCTTACAACGAAGATATTGAAAACTCCGACGCCCCCCCCGACGACCCTTACAATATCCTTGTGGAAAGCGGACTTAAAGAAAATATTGACGCTTTACTCGCGCAAATCGGCGAGCGCGAACGCGATATGTTAAAATTATATTTTGGACTTGTTGAAGACAAAGAACGTATGAATCTTTCAAAAATCGCAATTTTATACGGACTTTCCCGCGAAAGAGTGCGGCAAATTATAGAAAAAACGCTTCAAACGATAAAAGAAACGCAACACGAACTTATAAAAGAATGGCGTTAAGATTAAGTTGTTAAGGCAAAAACCGTTTGTAACCCGCGAAAATATTTTTCCAATAATTATCGGAAATCTTGCTGTATATTACGCCTTTTGAACTCGACGAATGAATAAATTCTCCGTCGCCGATGTAAATTCCGACGTGTCCTACCCGCTTGCGATTTTTAATGTCGTAGAAAAAACACAAATCGCCTTCTCTAATCAAATCGTGCGAAATAGGTTTTGAACCGTCGTATAATAATTGCGCGGAAGTTCGCGGAAATTCGCTGCGTCCGACGTCTTGAAACACGCGCCATACAAAGCCCGAGCAATCGAATCCGTTTGGCGTAATTCCGCCGTAAAGATAAGGAACTCCGAGATATTTATCCGCCGCTTTTTTGATTTCTCCGCCTTGCAAAACGACGCTTTTTTTAGCGGTTTCTTTTTTATCTTCCGCCAAAATATTATCTTCTTGCGATTCTATTTCGGACGGCAAAGTTTTCTTTTCTTTTCGCGGTTTTTTTTCTTTCTTTTCTGCTCTTTCATTTTTTTGTTTGTAAGAAGCGCGGATTGCGGTTCGCGTTCTATCGTCGTAATTTTCATCAAAAGACGGACGAACGCTAACCGTAGAAGTCGAACATCCCGTCAAAAAAAACGCGAGAAAACAAAAAAAACAAACAAAAAAGTTAGTTTGTTTTTTCAAGTTCTTTTGAAACCGCATAAGCGTATTCTCCCTTAAAATTTGCCGCCATAACTTGAATTCCGACGGGTAAACCGTCGACTTTCCCCATCGGAAGCGATAATCCCGAACATCCAGCCAAATTTACGGAAACCGTGTAAATATCGTTAAGATACATTTGCAACGGGTCGCCGATTTCGCCTATCTTAAACGCCGGCGACGGTGTTACGGGCGACAAAATTACGTCGCATTTTGCAAAAGCGTTTTCAAAATCCTTAACTATAAGCGAGCGCACCTGCGCGGCTTTCAAATAATATGCGTCGTAATATCCCGAACTCAAAACGTATGTGCCGAGCATTATTCTGCGCTTCACTTCTTCGCCAAATCCTTGTGCGCGCGTAAATTTAAACATTTCGTCAAGCGTCTTGCCTTCTTTGCTTCTAAATCCGAAACGGACTCCGTCGAATCGCGACAAATTCGACGACGCTTCAGCCGTCGCGACAACATAATACGTAGCGATTGCGTGTTTCATATTTTCAAGCGAAATATCGATAAATTTTGCGCCTTTGTCTTTTAAATATTTTACTTTTTCGTCAAAAAGTTTGCGAACATTCGCAGGTAAATCGTCGCTCAAATATTCTTTTGGAAGCCCGATTATCGCGTTTTTCACGTCTTTTTGCTCAAAGCCCGCGTAAGATTTTCCGCAATTTGTAGAATCGCGACTGTCCGATGTCGCTATTATTCTTAACAAATATTCCATATCGTCGACGGTTTGCGCCATCGGTCCTATTTGGTCAAGCGACGAAGCAAACGCGATAAGTCCGTATCTGCTGACAAATCCGTAAGTCGGTTTAAGCCCGACGATTCCGCAATAAGACGCAGGTTGTCGAATAGAGCCGCCCGTGTCGCTTCCTATTGCAAGCGGCGCCATATCGGCAGCCACGGCAGCCGCGCTTCCGCCCGAACTTCCGCCGGGAACTCTCTGCAAATCTCGCGGATTTTTTACAATTCCAAAATACGACGTTTCGTTGCTTGAACCCATTGCAAATTCGTCCATATTTGTTTTGCCGACAATTATCGCGCCCGCTTTTTTCAACTCTTCTACGACGTGCGCATCGTAAGTCGGAACGTAATTTTCGAGCATTTTTGAACCGCAAGTCGTGCGAATGCCTTTTGTTGAAATATTGTCTTTTACCGCGACGGGAATGCCGCACAAAGGAAGTTTTTTCTTGTCTTGCGCACTTAATTTATCTAAATTTTGCGCGGTTTTTCGCGCATAATCGTCGCAAACGGTAATAAAAGCGTTTATTTCGCCGTTTTTTTCACTAATTATTTTAAGCGATTTTTCAACAAGCGACGCCGCCGAAACGTCGCCGTTTTGCACGTCTTTTACGACTTCTTCGACCGATTTTTCAAAAAAACTCATTTGTTTTTTGTCCTTTATCTGTAACCGCGATAAATCCACAAAGCGATTGCCGCGCCGATTATAGACATAACGTTTATTTTTAATAGAAAACCAAACTGAAATCCTATCGCTTTAATATCGACGGAAAGCGGTTCGGGATATCCCGTTGAAATATCCAAAAAATTGTACACAAACAATTCTTTTACGACGTTTGACTCGCCCGGTATCATACCGATAAGCAAACTCGAATAACTTCCTATTATTAAACCTAACACGGTAACTAAAATAAGCGTAGAAACTTTTTTATCCGCAAGAAATCTTGCCATAATTTACTCCTCTTTCTTAAATTTTTTGCGAAAAATACTATTTGCGCACTAATAATAAATGTTTTTTTATGATAAACGTTGCGTTTTTTGTAGTAATTTTTTGTTTTTATTAAAAAAACTTGTGTTTTTTGCCGTTTTAATCGTAAAAAATTGCAAAATTTTAAGAAAAATTAAAAAAAATTAAAATTTTTTGAAAAAACTTGCTTTTTACATAATGATATATATTATATTTCCCCCGAAAATTAAGCAATAACGCTTCGTTTTCTAAACAATATTCATTAAAAACTAAAGGAGTTTTATTTTGAACAAATTTCACAAAATCAAAACAGTATTGCTTGCGGCGGCGTTGTCCGCAATGGTTTTCGCGCAAAGCGAAGAAGGAAAAGGTCCTAAATTAAGATTTTCGGGCGACGTTTTAATCAATTCGGCTTTTGAAACGTCAAAAGATTCGGAATATGAAAACAAACAAGAAGACGGCAAAACGGTAGAAGGCGAAAAAAAAGAAGTAGAAGGTAGCAAAGCAAAAGCGTTTAATACTCAATACGGATGGAACGCGGCTTTCGGCGTAGATTTTAACGACGCGTTTTCGGTAGATTTTCGTTTGAGCAATCCGAGCGGATACGGACTCGATATGCTTAATTTTAAAAACGGTTCTGGTATTTGGGAATCGTTACCTATGCTTCCCAATGCGTATTTTACTTGGAAACCGGGAATGTTTTCGCTTAAAGGCGGACTTCTTGAAGTTTCTGGAAATACTACGCTTGACTTGGTCGCGGGAGCCGAATCCGAAGAAGGTCTTTGGACTTATTATTGGGGATGGGACGCGCAATATAACGCATCGCAAGGCGGACTTCAGTTGGGATTTGAACTTTCCGAAGGTCTTGCGCTTAATTTGACTGCGGCTATGGTAAGTCCTACAAATGAACTTGACGCAAAAACAATTTACAACGAATTTCGTTTTATTTTGGACGCCGACATTGCTTTGGGCGATATGATTTCGCTTAAACCTGTATTTCAATCGCGTTCGTATTGGCAACAGGGTTCTTATACCGAAGAAAAAGACGGTAAAGATACTACTTACGAAACCACGCCGATTCTTTTATCTTACGGCGCAGACGTTGGAATTGCTTTAAGCGAAGAATTTAATCTCGACATTGGAATTGCCGGCGGAAACGCTACCTATGAGAAGTCCAAAGGAAAAGACAGCGAAAGTAAAACTTCAGGCACGGCTTTTCTCGCAAAAGTAGCGCCGTCGCTTACTTTGGGAATTGTGGAAATAGAAGCGCAGTATAGTTTTGGATTGTTAAATATGCCAAAAAATAAGAGTAAAACTGGAAGTGTTGAAGAAGCAACTAAAAACACCACTATTTACCACGATATCTATTTGGGTGCTTTTTTCCGCGTAAACGACAATTTTGCTTTTGGTCCTATGTTTAATATGCCAATGTCAACTGATAAAACCAGTAGCAAGGTTACGGGCGGTACAGATGCTCAAAACAAAGACGACAAATACAGAACTGACGCTTGGAGCGCTATGCGCGCAGGTCTTGAATTTAGCGCAAGTTTTTAATTTTTTACGAGAAAACAAATCGTAAATTGTAAAAGAGAGTTGAGAAATCGGCTCTCTTTTTGTTTGGTGGCAGATGGTATTTTTTAGAAAAAATTTAATTTAAGGAAATATAAATGTCAAATTCTATAATTTTATATGAAAATGAAATAGAATCCAAAATTTTCACTATTCGCGGTTTGCAGGTTATGCTGGACAGGGACTTGGCGGAGTTGTATGGAGTAGAAACGCGAATAATAAATCAAGCGGTCAAACGAAACATTGAAAGATTTCCGCCGTCGTTTAGATTTCAACTGAACAATATTGAAATTAATAATTTGACGCCGCAATTTCCAACGTTAAACGAAGACAAAATACACTTGAAATCACAATTTGTGATGTCAAGTTCTCACGGCGGTTCAAGATATATGCCTTACGCATTCACGGAACAAGGAATTTCTATGCTTTCCGCAGTACTTAAAAGTCCCGTCGCCATTGCCGTAAGTATTAGAATAATGGAAACTTTTGTATCTATGCGAAAATTGTTCTCCGCAAATACGGGAATTATACAACGTTTGGAAAATGTAGAACAAAAACAAATAGAAACCGATAAAAAAATAGATAATATATTTAACGCTATGGAAAGCAAAGACGTTATTGCGAAACGCGGAGTATTTTTCGACGGACAAATTTTCGACGCTTACGCTTTGGCGTGTAAAATCATTAAATCGGCAAAACAAACTATAATTTTAATAGACAATTATATCGACGAATCGGTTTTGATAATACTCGGCAAAAAATCCGAAAACGTAAAAGTTACGCTTTTGACGAAAGAAATATCTAAACATTTAGAATTGGACATAGAGAAATTTAATCGGCAGTATCCGCCTATAGAAGCAAAAATATTCAGCAGTCACGACAGATTTTTAATTATTGACAACAAGGAAATTTATCATTTGGGAGCGAGTTTAAAAGACCTCGGTAAAAAATTATTCGCCTTTTCAAAAATGGAATCCGACGGATTTGCCTTGCTTGAAAAAATTAAATCGATATAATTTTATCTGTAATATAAATTCAAACGTTTTGAAAAATTTCGTTTTTTTGCATATTTGTAATATTTTCCGCAGCAACATATCGCAAATTAGTATTTTACGGAAATATAACGTAAAGAAACAAGGAGCAAAAAGAAGTGATTGAAAAATATATTTCCATAATCCGCGCGATAATCGTAAATCCTTACGACTATTTTTCCAAAGAAATGCCCGAAGACGATTCGGTCAAAGAAGCGATGATTTTCGCCGTCGTCGTTACTACGCTTTCTTCTGCCGCATACGTAGCCGTGCAAACGCCGTTTTTACCTGCGGAACTAACCGCAGTTTTAGTCGTAGCGTTAATTTTAACGCCGCTCGGCGTATTTGCGGGACTTTACGTTTCGGCGTTTTTTTTGCACGGCGTAATATTTATGATTTGTCCAAAAAGAAAAAATTTTAAGCAAACGTTAAAAATTTTGGCTTATTCAAGCGCGACGGCTCCGCTTATGATAATACCTTTAATCGGCGCGTTTGTCTCCGCAATATTCAATATTCGCGCTTGGATTTTCGGAATTTCGGCGGTTCACGACGTTTCCGCGTTAAAAATATTTATGTTATTCGTAATTATTCCGATAATATTAACGATGGCGCTTGTAATTTTGATTGCGGCGGTGTTCGGAGCGGCTATTTTGTCCGCGTTGAGCGATTTTTTGCCGTCCGTTTAATTCGTTTTTTTAAGGAAAGGAAGTTTTATTATGCCCGCCAATTCAATGAATATGCTGCTCGACGTTCCGTTGCGGATTTCCGTCCAACTCGGACAAACTAAAATGAGCGTCAGGCAGTTGCTAAAACTTAAAAAAGGCAAACTTGTCCGCTTAAATCGCCTGTCGGGAGAAGCGGTCGACGTGTTTGTCGACGGAAAATTACTTGCCAAAGGGGAAGTAACGGTTGAAAACAATCAAATTTGCGTAAGAATCGGCACAATTTATTCTTCGAGCGAAAGATTTAAACATTTGTAAATTATTGCCGCATTTTCGCGAAAGAATATCGTATTTTATAAAAAACTTTTAACGGAGTAAAACATTATGAACGTTGTAGACATTTTCTTTTCGAGCGGGTGGGTTACCACTCTTTTCGTAGTAATATTGGTAAATATTGCGTTCAAAGTATTCGTCCTTCCTAAATCGTATCAAAAAGATAGAGTCATAAGAATTGAACTTATGAAAAGACAGGAGGATAGGAAATATGTTCAGAAAAGCGTTTATTCTTAATGTTTTTTTCTGTATTTTCGCTTTTTTTTCTTTTGCGTTTTCTAATCATACGTCCCAAGAAATTGCGCAGGGACTTCGCTGGTCGGGAGTTTCCCAAACGTTTGCGCTTGTCGTTTTTTTATGCGTGGTCGTCGCGATTATCATAATTGTCGCGATTGCCGTCGTTCAGCGTAAAAAGAAAGAAAAAACCATAAAAGACCACGTAGCCGAAGAATTTATAATCGGCGCAAAAGAAGTCGGACTGAATATCGCCGAACAAACGCTGCTTAAAAGCATAACTTGGACGGTCGCGCCAAAAACTTATTGCGACGTGTTTCGTTCGCTTATGATTTTTGAAAACGCGGTTCACGTCGAAATATCCAAACTCATAAAAACCGTCGGCGAAGACAATCAAAAGACCGAAGATACGGTAGATATGATTTCCAGAATCCGCAGAAAACTTAAATTTGACGAAATAGCCCCCGAAAAGCCGCTGGAATCGTCGAGAAATATAGAAGTCGAACAGGAAATTTCGCTTTACGACCCGACCGGCGAGCCGCTTGTGGGAAAAACAAAACTTTTAAGAAACAACGAATTATACTTTGAAACCGATTTTACGGGCTTGGAAGATTTTTTTGCGCGTACCAAACGAGAAGGCGGAATTATCGCGAAATTTACGCGATTTCAGGACGCGGCTTATTCCATTCACCTGACAATTCGCTCCATAAACACTAACGATAATATTATTTCGTTTTATCATACGACGACGCTCGAAAGATATCAGGCGCGCAAATACGCAAGAATTTTCGTAGATACGCCGATACATTGCAAAGTCGTAAAAAGAGAAGACCACAAAGCGCATCCGCGAGCGGGCGAAATTATGCGCGAAACCGCTCTTTTGGATATAAGCGGCGGCGGACTTTCCTTTACGACGTTAGATACCGTCGCGCCCGACGACATTTTGCAGTTTTCGCTCGTCCTAAACAAAGAAAAATTTGTAATAAAAGGAAAAATCGTCGCAGTTTCCGCACAACACGACAAGCAAAACGTATATTATAGGCACAGAGTTATATTTTACAGCGCAAAACAAAGCGATACCGAGCGTATTGTCAAGTTTATTTACGAAAAACAGCGCGAAAAAATACAACAAGGCGAAAAATAGAAAATATAAGGAGAAAGAAATGTTTAAGTTTTCGTTTAAGGCGCAATTAGTTTTGATTTTTATTACGGTCGCGGCGGTGGTTACGGTCGCGGTAATTTTTGTAAACAAACAAACAGAACAGACAAGAATGTCGCAAAAAAGAGCGAACGTCGCGAGAGATTTCGGAATACAGGTCGTATTTATGGAAAAATTGGTGCCGCCCGAAATAATTATCGATTCGCTTAAAGATTTTTCGGGAACCGTCGTCGATGAAAACGGAGAACACGGCGGCAATTACGAAGTTTTGATTAAAAAAGACACAATTTCAGCCGACAGCATAGCGCTGACAATAATATCGCGCGGAATTTTTGGAAACGTAACGACGGGAACTCATACCGAAAAAATACTTTTAATTAGCCCCGATTCCGTAAATTGGGAGCCGCAAAAACGATAAATCGGCGAATTTGTTAATTATTTTTTACTTTTTTACGCACTTTCTTTGCGAATTATATTATATTTGCGATAATTAGCGTCGTGATTTTTAATATTTTTTATAAAAGATAAGGGGCGTTTCTTGTTCGGGAAAAAAAACAGAAATAATTATAGCGTAGGACTTGACATAGGCAGTAAGTCGATAAAACTTGTCGAGTTGAAAAAGGAAGACGGAAATTTTCGTCTTGCGGCGGTCGGCGTAAAGGATTTGCCCGAAGGAGTCATTTCGGGCGGAATAATAAAAGAAAAAGACACGTTTATCGGTACGGTAACTCAACTTATAAATCAGTGCGACCCCGAAATCGTGGACGTCGTAATTTCGCTTGGAACCACAGGCGTTTTAAGCGACAAAATAAAATTTAATTTTGAAAATTTCGACAACATCGACGAAACGATTCTTTGGGAAGCGAGTCAAAGAAGTCCGTTTGACGTTGAAGACATTACGATTTCGTATAAAATATTGCACAAAGACGAAGACGAAAAAACTATGCTCGTTCTTTTGGTCGCGGCAAAAAATTCAAATATGCAAATATGTATAGACGCCTTATATGAAGCGGGATTGCGCCCGACAATAATAGACGTAAGTTCTTACGCGCTGAATAATTGTTACGCGCTAGAAAGCGCATTGGACGATATGCCCGAAACGGTTGTTCTTTTGGACATCGGACATCAGGGAAGCCGAATTTTGTTTATAAAAGACGGCGTTTATCACTCGGCGAGAGACATAAGCATAGGCGGAGAAAACATAACGAAAACTTTGCAAAAACAACTAAAAATAGATTACGGACACGCGACTTCAATAATGTTGGGGCATAAAGTAGAAAGCGTTTCGTTAGACGCGATTCAGTCAAGTTTGCAATTTTCTTTTGAAGAATTTGCGTCGAGTTTTGATATGGCGGTTTCGTATTACAGCAAAGAATCGGGCGACAGTTCGCTTGAAAAAATTATAGTTTGCGGCGGCGGATGCTATATACCGGGATTAGTTAATTTTTTATCCGCTCATTTGGGCGTCGAAGTAACTGCTTCAAATCCGTTTTCGTTTTTGAAATACGACCCGAAACTGTTTAACAATATGGATACTTCAAACTTTGCGGCGATTTTGTCAGTCGCGACGGGATTGGCTTTGCGGGGGTTCTGATTTTATGGTAGAAAAAATAGAAATAAATCTTATTCCCGCGGAATATATTGTTCGAAAAAGAAATTTTTCTATTGATTTGTCCATTGCCGTGCCTGTCGCGGTCGCGCTCGTATTTATTGCCGCCGCGTTAATTTGGCTGTTTGTGCTGAAATCGCAAATTGTTCGCGAAAAAGAAACCATAGCAAATCTCGAAAGAAAAATAGAGCAAAATAAAGTTATAAAAGACGAGATTGACCTTTTAGAAAAGAAACAAGCGGCTATGCAAGTAAAAGTAAACGCGCTGAAATCGATAAACGTAAATCGCGAAAAGTGGGTCGACGCGCTTGAATTATACGCGAGCATTATTCCCGAAAACGCTTGGCTAACGGGAATAGAAGAGACCGACAACGGAATGATTACGCTAAACGGAATAACCGAAGCGGACGCGGAAGTAGGGCAGTTTATGAATCGTTTGTTTAATTCGCCGTCGGTTAGCGGCGTAACTTTGTTAGAAATGAGAGACGCGGGAAAAAACGGCTTGCAAAAAAGTTTTACTATTCAGCATTCTCTCATAAATTTAAGCGGAAATTAAACGGGAGTAAAATATGATAAATATAGATATAAACGATAAAAAAACGCAGCGGGGAATCGGCATAATATTTCTTGGAATTGTCGCGGCTGGACTTATTTGGTATCTCCAAATAAAAGATATGAGCGTAGAATTGAAGGATTTAAAAGCGACTACCGCAAAAAAAGAAGAAGAGTTAAACAAAATTTTGGCATTGAGACCGCATTTGGAAAATATGCGAATAACCGTAGAAAATTTACAGCGCGAAATGGATTCTTTGGAAAGAATGTTCCCGTCCACTCCCGACGTTCCCGGACTTATAACTAACCTTACAAAAGTGGCGAGAGCGCAGAGAATTACCGTTATGAATTTTAAACCCGTCGGCACGCTGCAAAAAGAATATTATAAAGAAAATTATTACGAAATGACAATTTTGGGCAGTTATCATAGCGTCGGAAGTTTTTTTGCGCAAATTGCAAATTTTGATTTATTGGTAAATGTCGATAGAATAAATTTGCGTTCAAGTCCTATGCTTGCGACGGATTTGCAAGAATACGAAAAGTACAATAGAACACAAGGCAAAAAAGGAACGGACGAATTGATACGAAGCGTACAGGTAAGTTTTAGAACGACGACATATTCGTCTTTGGGGTCGGGTGGACAATGAAAATATTTTTAGGCATAATTCTATTTTGTTGCGCGGTTTTTGCAAACGCAGTGCAAGACGTTTCGCTTGTGTCGGGTGACGACGGACATATTATTAACGTCAAGACAAATTTGCAAAATCCAAAAATTTCATACGACAGCAAAGGAAGCGACCTGCTGATAAAAATAGAATCGCCGAGCATAAGAAAACAAGCGGAACTTTCAAAAGTAAAAAATTACGACAATTCTTTTATTATGTCGGCTATGGCGACGAGAATCGAAGACGGCGTTATTCAAATTTTATTAAAAGGATACAAATTGCCGTCAAAAGATATTCCGTACAAGCAAAAAGACGATGCAATTTTGTTTCTTTTGCAGACGACAAACGTTAATCCCGTATCTACCCCGCAAAAAGTCGCAGACGCAAACGCGGCTACAATTTCGCTGTTTGTCTTAAAAAATTCGGCAAATTTGCGCAAATCGCCGTCTATGAAATCGGAACTTTCAGGAAAAGCGATTTTAGGACAAAAATTTTTAGCGACAAATAAAAGCGGCGAATGGTACGCCGTAAAAGACAACGGCGTTGACTGCTGGATTCACGAAAGCGTAGTAGGCGACAGCGTTCAATTTGCGGCGTTTAAAAATCCTGCCGCAAGAATGCCGAAAGACGAACACGGCGCAATAGTCGACGAATATATTATCTTAATGGAAGACACAACCGTTATGAAACCTCTCGCGCTTGTTATAGACAGCACGCCCGTCGTAGGAATTTCCAAACTTCCGACGGCTATTCCAAAGAAAATTTACGCATATCGCAGAAAAGGAAGAGACCCGTTTTTGCCGCTTGACAAATCGGATTTCATAAGAGAAGGACTTCCAAACGTAAATAACGTAACGCTCGTGGGAATTTTATACGACGACAAAGACGCTTTGGCGCTGTTTGAAGAAAGAGTCGGTACCGATATTACTTCCTTTACTATGAGAATTGGCGACCCCGTTGTCAGCGGAAAACTTTTGAGAATAGAACCGAATAAAGTGGTGTTTCTTTTAAGAGAATCAACTTTCTCTTATACGGTAGAAAAAGAATTGAACGTTAATTAAAAGGCAGGTTTTATATGAAAAAAAATAATTTTAGTTTCTTTTGCGTAATTATTGCGGCGATAATGTTGCTTGCGGCGACGCATCTGTTTGGCAATCAGTTGCCTATGGGAAAAAGCAATAGACCTTACGAAAAATGGGAGTGGAACGACGCCACGATGCAATCGGTTATGTCGCATATTTCGCTTGTGGGCGGGGTCGATATTGTAGTCGATTCCAAACTTGCGTCGGAAAAAGTGCGGCTTTCGCTAAAAAACAGAACTTGGCAGGACGTACTAAAAATCGTTTGTCAAATAAAGGGCTTAACTTACAGAATGATGGACGAAGGTTATATTTACGTCGTAAATGAAAAAGATTTAAACCAAAGATTGATTGACGAAGCGCAATCGGCAAGAAACTTGGAAACATTGGAAGAATTGGAAAGATTTACGATAAAACTTAAAAACACGACGGCAAAAGAAATGGAAGCGCCGATTAAGGCAATTTTATCCACACGCGGAAGAGTCAATATCGTAGAACATAACAATTCTCTCGTTATCAGCGAGTTGAGCAAACACGTAAATAGCGTTAAAGAATTTATTGAAGATATGGACAAAGAAATGTTGCAGATTTCCATATCCGCAAAAATAGTCGAAATTACTTCCGGACTTCAAAATCAAATGGGCGTCAGATGGAGTTTTTTTGACGATAAAGGCAGCGATATAACGCAAGGTGGTACGCAACCGACAATTCTTTCGCCGGTTCTAACGGCAGAAACATTTGGTATTCTCGATAACAGCCGATTCAATATCGCGTTGGAATATTTGTTGTCCGACTTGAACAGCGAATTGGTCGCCGAACCGCAAATCACTACTCTTGAAAACAAAGAAGCGGTAGTTTATATGAAAGAAGTATACAAAATGAACGTAGGACTAGATTTTGCGGGCAACGAACTTCAACAGGATATAACGGCGGAAACGAGATTAACGGTTACGCCGACAGTTACGGGACAAGGACAAATTAAAATGTTGTTAAATACCGTTAAAAGTTCGGTAACGGAAAGAGAAAATCAAGTACCTATCATAAATACGCAGGAAGCGACGACAAACGTAGTCGTTCAGGACGGAGAAACTATTGTTATCGCAGGACTTACTCGCGACGATATTAACGAAACGGAATCGGGAATACCGTTTTTGAAAGATATTCCTATTATAGGTTATTTTTTCAAAAGGCGCACGCAGTCAAACACAAAACGCGATTTAGTATTTTTCGTAACGCCGCATATTATAAAAACCACGAGAATGGAACTTGCGAAAGAAGAATTTGAAATTGAAGAACAGCCGCAAGTATTAGAGTTGGATTTCAAATAAAAATGCGAATAAAAGTTATGATAAACGGCTTGCCCGGAAATATGGCAAAAGAAGTTGCCAAAACCGCGCAAACGCGAGGACTTGAACTTCTCCCCTATTCGCTTACGGGCGATGGAATTACTGAAAAAGAAGTAAAAATCGGCGAAAATTGTATAAATTTGGTTTTCCCGTCGGACAGGGAACGCATTATAGAAAAAATAAAAAGCGAGTTTTCGTCTTTTATTACGGTAGATTACACGCATCCGTCCGCAGTAAATTCAAATGTCGAGTTTTACATCGCGCACTCTCTGCCTTTCGTTATGGGAACGACGGGCGGCGACCGCGAAAAACTTGCAAAAGACGTAAACATAGCAAAAATTTCCTGCGTAATAGCGCCGAATATGGCAAAGCAGGTCGTTGCGCTTCAACTTATGTTAGAACAAATGCAAAAAGATTTTCCCGATTTATACAAAAATTACACTTTGTCTGTCAAAGAAAGCCATCAAAAAACCAAAGCCGACACTTCGGGAACGGCAAAAGCGATAGTCGATACTTTCAATAAAATGGGAATTAAGCAAATTTCATACGACGATATACAAAAAATTCGCGATGAAAGCAAACAATTAAATTTTGGAGTACCGCAAAATTATCTCGACGGACACGCGTTTCACACATATCGTTTGGAATCCGAAGACAAAACCGTCGCGTTTGAATTTCGTCATAACGTTTGCGGAAGAAATATTTACGCCGAAGGAACCGTAGACGCGATAATTTTTCTTGCAAAAAATCTAAAACCAAAAGGGCAAGGCAAATGTTTTTCTATGATTGACGTCCTAAAATCAGGCGCGATGTAAAAACAAAAAAGCCGAATTTGAGGAAAATTCGGCTTTTCAGGATGGATGGATATAAGGAGAATGTGTATTTTTTACTCTTCTAAAAGAACGGCGACTCTGCTTGCAGATATATTGCCTTGCGCGTTAAAAGCGCTGTTCGGGTCTTGCCTAATTACAAAATTCAACATTGAAAGCACGTTTGCCGCGTCGTTTTCGTCGAATATTCTTTTTTCTAATCCCGCCTGTACGGTATTAAATTCAAATTTGTCGCTTGTCCGTTTTTCGACGCCAAACAATTTTGGCTCTATCAGCGACGTTTTTTCGTTCTGTTCAGAAACTTCTTTACGCAAGTTTCTGTAATAATCGGAGTACTCGACTCCGTTTGTCTTGTAATTTACTGTGTTGTTCATAATGAATCCTTTCGTTAAATTTTTTGTTCCCTACGTTTTATACTATGCAAAGCGCGTGCCAAACTAATAAATTCCATAATAAAAGCAAATTTTTGCAAAATTTTCCATATAAATGCGGAAAAATTTTCCCTATATGCGGAAATTCTTGCAAATACGGCAATTTTTCTTGACAATATACGGGGAAATAAATTATATTTTACTCTTATATTTATTATTATTTTAATTTAGAAAAGGAGTTTATTATGGCTCACACAATTACTGACGAATGTTTATCTTGCGGCGCTTGCGTGTCGGAATGTCCGTTGGAAGCGATTAGCGAGGGCGACGGAAAATACGTTATCGACGCGAATGTTTGCACCGACTGCGACGCTTGCACGAGCGTTTGTCCTGCGGAAGCGATTAAGGCGTAAGTTTTCTTATTTGTCAAAAACAAAAAGGCGTTTGAATTTCTTCAACGCCTTTTTTTATTCAAAAAAACTTGCTATTTTTTATTTTTTCAGCGCGTTTTTCAGCAAATTTGCAAATTCGCTTATATCTTCGCCGCCTGATTTTGCGGTATGATAAGACGTCGCGGTCGATTTAGACGACGATTCCGCTGTCTTTTCTTTTTTCTTTCTCGGCTGTTCGGATATTTGCACGGGCGCAAGTTCTATTTCGCCGAAAGAAAGCACGATTTTTCTCTCTTCCGTATCGATATATTGAACAGTTACTTCAACTTCTTCGCCTTTTTTCCAAAGTTTATCTTTTTTGCCTTTTTCGCCCGAAATACGCGCTTTGTTTAAAAGTCCCGTAATTCCCGGTTCAAGGTCAATAAAATATCCGTATTCTTTTTCGTCCGCGACAACGCCTTTTACGCTGGAACCGTCTTTGTATTTGCTTGTAATATTTATCCACGGGTCGCTTTTTTCGTCTTTTAGCGAACAATCGACTTGGTGTTTTTCAATATTTATATTCACGATTTTTGCCGAAACTTCCTGTCCTTTTTTAACGACGTCGGAGATTTTTTTAAACTTTTCCCAACTCAAATCTTCCGTTCTTATCAACGCTTCAATTCCTTCTTCAAGGCAAATAAACGCTCCGTTGTTGCCTGTTCGCGTAACCACTCCCTTAACCATCGAGCCGACTTTTAGACGCGCTTCAATTTTTTCCCAAGGGTCTTCGCCTACTTGTTTTAGCGACAATTTTACTTTTGTCGCGGTAAGCGGTTCTTTGCGTTCTACTGAAATCACCTTAAAAGTATATTCTTCGCCGACTTTAACGACGTCGCCTACTTTTGCCGCTCGCGTCCACGAAAGTTCGGAAATGTGAGCCAAACCTTCCACTCCGCCCAAATCGACAAACGCGCCCGTTTCTTCTTTTTTGCTTTTGTCCATAAGAATGCCCGAAACCACGCCTCTAACCGTTCCGCCCGCTTTGGCAATTTTTTCAATTTCGACGACTCTGTCTTCCACATCTCCCGCTACAAGCGGAATGCGCGAAAGAATAATATTTGTTCCCTTCGACTCGATTTTCAATATTACAAAATCATAAACTTGTTTAAGGTATGAGTTCAAATCTTCCAATTTTAATTTTTGCGTGTCAAATTGCGAAAGCGGACAAAACGCGTCGTGTCCAAGAACTTTTACGTTCAATCCGCCTCTGTTGACGCCCGTAATCGTTCCCGAAACCACTTCTTTTTTCTCCGACAACTCGCGAAGTTGCGCTTTCGATACTTTTGTCGGCTTTGTTTTTCTTAAACCGTCCGACTCGTCCGCGACGTTTTCTTTCGGTTTTACTGAATCAAGTTTGTCAATTTGCGACATCTGCTCTTTTTGCGCAGAAGTCAGTTCCTTTTTTTCCGAAACCGCTTTTCCACTGCTCATACCGTCTCCTCCTGACCGTTTTAGGTCTTATTTTATTTAATATTTTATCTCTTTTTTCTAAAATCCTTGCAATCCGCAACATCGACTGCAAACGGGCATTAACCCTTTCGACAGTTGTCTGCGAAATTCCTTATATTTTTCGCCGTTCCAAATTTCATAGAAGGGCTTATCGTTAATATTTCCGACGGAATAATCCTGATAATCGCGGCACGGCGTAACTCTTCCGTCGGGCGAAACTTCCACTACGTGATAAATACTGTGGCATTTATCGTATCCGCAAGTCCAAGTGTGGTCGTTATAATATTTTTCGATGTCTTGCTTTTCGTAAATATCGGGTAAAATTTGCGGAACGCTCGAATGTTTTTTGGAAATTTGTAAAATTTCTTTAATTTGTTTCGACGTAACTTCCGCGTCGACATCGTTAAAACAGGATTTTAAGTAGCCGCGATGTTTTGTCGGGACTTCGCCGAAACATTTGCTATAAACCGCTTCGTGTTCTTTCGCTCTTTCTTCGGTGATGTACCAGCCGTAATAATAAGGATGCAACTGCGTTTTGTCTAAAACCAAACGATGAATATCAGCCAAATGTTCGTAGTTCAAATTTGAAACGACCGTAATCGGCATAACGAGCGGATATTTGATTTTTTTGCGCTTTTTTATTTCGTCAACTTTGTCGATAATTCCCATAATTTTTTCAAAATTGTCCGAACTTTTTCCGTTTGCGGGCGAGCGCATTTCGTTTTGTGAAGCGCTATCCCAGCCGTCGAGCGACAAAAATAAAATCATAAGCGCTTTTGTGTCAATCAATTCTTCAATTATGGAATCTAGCGCCTGCGCGTTAGAAACTATGGAGCCGTATAAGCCGTTTTTGCCGAGTTCCTGAAAAAGCGGAACGAGCGGTTTCCATAAAGTCGGCTCTCCCCCCCAAATATAATACGTCGGATTATCGCGTTTGGTGTCGGCGACAAGTTTTTTTACGACTTCAAAATCGAGTTGGTCGAATTTTTCGCCGCGTTCGTGTTTTAGTCGCAAATGTCCGTTTTCGCCCCATTGTCCGCAAGAAGCGCAACGCAAATTGCATACTTCGTTTACGCGAAGCGAAATTTGGCTTATCGGTACGTTTTTATTAGGGTCGTATTTTCTCAAATATCTGCGATACATCGAACGAAGAAGCCCTATTCTGCGCAAATCTTCAAAAAAACACGGAATAATATGCTTTGTAATAAACGGAAGCGGAAGTCCTGCTTTTCCTTTAACACTTGACATTTTTTATCTCCAACTCAATATTTTGAAAGGGAAAATAATTTATGCCCAACGCGATTAACGAAATTTAGATAAAATTTATAAAAAATTATTGAAAATGTGTTTTATAAAATTTTTTCGACGGCGAAATTTTTGTCGATTTGGTTTGCAATTTTCAATAAACTTTCAGATTTTTATCGTAAATTTCCACCGCGTCGCCGTTGAGTTTAAATATGCCGACGCCTAATTTTTTCGCTTCGTCTTCGGCTTGTTTGTTAAAACTCATTGAGCCAATTCCTAAATAAAATTTGTATTTCGAATAGTTCGGAAAAATACGCTTAAAACTTTCTACTTGTTTTTTTGCCAAATTTTCCACGTCTTTTCTGCTAACCTTAAATTTCACTTCTACTATTCCCATAGAATCTTTATTTATAAGTACTATGTCGTATTCGCCGTCAAGCGTTTTGCCGTTTTCAAGCGATATTGAACTTTTCCAATTTCTTTCTACGGAATCGAAATGAACTCCGCCCAATGTTTTGGTCTTTTCAAGCGAATTGAAAAAATATTCCTCCGCAACGTCTCCGCTACTTTTTTTCATTCCTTCTACCGACGTATTTACGGCGTATACGTACTCACCCAATTTATCAAGTTTTTTCGCGGTCTCTTCTTGAAGTTTCGCGTTCTCTTTTTGCTGTTCTCTCATCTCCGCAAGTTCTTTCGCGTTCTCTTTCTGCATTTTCTCAATTTCCGCACACCTTTTTTCGCTCTCTTCTCTCGACAGCTTTATCGCCGCCACAAAATCTTCATAAGTCCAAAGTTTCTTTTCTTTCATACCTTTTCCTCCCGAAATTTCAACTTTCTCCCATTTTCAATACAAAAAATACCATTTGCCGCAAACAAAAAACAATTTTTAAAAACCCCAATTCCCCCCTCAAAAAAAATTTCGTCGGCGCCGCCGACGAAATACAGCAATACACCGCCCTAACGGGCGGGGGACGGTTTTGTGATGAGGGTATAGCGGCTAACGCTCGCAATACCCACATTCACAAAAGCCGTTTCTTCTTTTTTTTATTCAACTCAAAAGAAAACCCGAACCCCCCATCTAAAGTGGGGGGTGACGGGAACTGTATTTAATTGCGGGGGAACGCTACGCGGAAGCCCAAGCCGTCGCTGCTGTAAGACGGGTTGAGGTAGTCGCGGTACGCCACTCGGCAGATCTGCTCGCCGCTGCCCCAATCGCCGCCGCGTAGTATTTTACTAGAACCGCTACTAGGACCTATAGGGTCGGTTACAGCACCGCTACTGTAATCACTGTACCAATCACTACACCACTCCCACACGTTTCCGCTCATATCGTATATGCCTAACTCGTTAGGTTGCTTCAGTCCGACTTGCTTTGTTTCGTAATTTGAATTTGCATAATACCAAGCAACGTCTCCAATTGTATTGCTCCCGCTGTAAATATAACCTTGACTTTTGTTGCCTCCGCGAGCCGCAAATTCCCATTCCGCTTCCGTAAGCAAACGTCCGCCTACCGCTTG
>Ga0182485_1002_pt1 | contig 50491 bp, 39 predicted proteins | sample TergutMp193P3_FD_120825 | JGI IMG/M metagenome (GOLD analysis project Ga0182485, IMG submission 120825)
CCCCTGCACATAAAAGCGATTGCCGATTGCGTTAAAATTTATAAACCGCGAAAGATTGAGAAAATAACTACGAATATGCTTTTGAGCGGACTTGAACTGTTTGAACTGCGAAAGGATTCGCTTTTTGTAAACATCGGCGAAAGGACGAACGTGGCGGGAAGCGCGAAATTCGCCCGTTTAATTCGCGAGAAAAATTACGAAGAAGCGTTAAAAATAGCCCGCGAACAGGTTGAAAACGGCGCGCAGGTTATCGACGTAAATCTTGACGACGCAATGCTTGACGCCGAAGAAGAAATGAAAAACGTTTTGAATTTTTTCGCGAGCGACCCGTCCGTAAACAGCGTTCCCGTGATGATTGACAGTTCAAAATGGGGCGTTATTGAAACGGGGCTTAAATGCTGCGGCGGAAAAACCATAGTAAATTCAATTTCGCTTAAAGAAGGCGAAGAAATTTTTATAGAACGCGCAAAAAGAGTTATGCGTTTCGGCGCGGCGGTAGTCGTTATGGCGTTCGATGAAAAAGGTCAGGCGGACACGAAAGAGCGAAAAGTACAAATTTGCGAACGCTCGTATAATATCCTGAAAAATATAGGATTTAACGAAGAAGATATAATTTTCGACCCGAATATTTTTGCGGTCGGAACCGGTCTTGAAGAGCATAAAAGATACGCGATTGATTTTATTGAGGCGGTTAGCGAGATAAAGAAAAAAATGCCGAAAGCGCATATTTCGGGCGGCGTTAGCAACGTATCTTTTGCGTTTCGCGGAAACAATTTTTTGCGCGAGGCGATTCATTCGTGCTTTTTGTATCACGCGGTCAAAGCGGGAATGGATATGGGAATCGTAAACGCGGGAGTGATTCCGAATTACGACGAGATAGACGAAAAACTTAAAGAAAAAATAGAGGATTTGCTTTTTGACAGAAAAGACGACGCCGCGCAGCATCTGTTGGATTTCGCTCAAACGCTGAAACCCGAAAACGTGAAGGAAACGAAAACGGCGCAGTGGCGAAACGCTTGCGCGGGCGAGCGGCTTAAATATTCGCTTGTAAACGGAATTACGGATTTTATCGAAGAGGACGTTTGCGAGATACAGAAGGAATTTGAAAGTTCGGTCGCTATTATCGAAGGTCCGCTTATGGACGGAATGAACAAAGTCGGCGAATTGTTCGGAAGCGGAAAAATGTTTTTGCCGCAGGTCGTAAAATCCGCGAGAGTTATGAAAAAGGCGGTCGCAGTTTTGCAGCCGCAAATAGAAAAAGAGAAAAAAGGCGTTGCGTCTTCGGCGGGCAAAATCCTTTTGGCTACCGTGAAAGGAGACGTTCACGATATAGGAAAAAATATCGTCGCGATAGTTTTGCAGTGCAATAATTACGACGTCGTCGATATGGGCGTTATGGTTTCGTGCGAGGATATTTTGGATAAGGCGCAAACCGAAAAAGTCGATATTATCGGGCTTTCGGGTTTGATAACGCCGTCGCTTGAAGAAATGACGAACATCGCGAAAAAAATGAAAGAAAGGAATATGAAAATTCCGCTTGTTTTGGGCGGCGCGACGACGTCTCGCGTTCATACCGCGGTAAAAATCGCTCCCGAATATCCTTTCGGAGTTATTCAGGTTTCCGATGCGTCGCTTATTCCCGGAGTCGCCAAAAAACTTTTGAGCGGCGAAAAACAAAAATATCTCGACGAGATTAACGCGAACTACGAAAAACTGCGAAAAGAGCGGGAAAGCGGCAAAAGCGAAAAAGTGTCGTTGGAGTTTGCGAGAAAAAATAAAGCGTAAAATTCAATTTCAAAACAGGGAATTTTTTTATGACAAACGAAAGAATTGACAAAGGATTAACTTCACTTAAAGAAAAATACACACACGGGGAATTGAACCCCGGTTGCAGGGATGAAAACCCTGAGTCCTAACCTCTAGACGATGCGTGCGTTTATAAAAATATGCGCTAAAATAATATTATGCGCAAAATCTGCGCAAGGGGTAAACGCAAAATTGTTAAAATTTATTGTTTTTTCGTTTTTTACGAGAATTTTGTAAAAAAAGTCGCCTACTATTGTTTGGCATAAAATATATTTATATATTCTAAATTAGTCATAAAATTTATATGGGGTAGGCATATTATGGAAGGAAAAAAAAATCTTCATTTCGGCGTTTTGCTTTCTACGATAGATAATATTTGCCAGTGTAGAATATGGGAAGGCATTGTCGAATACGCGAAGATGAACGATATTAACTTGACGGCGTATATTGGGACGTATCAAACGACCGGCGACGATTTTGACCCGCATTACGAGACCTGTTTTGAAACGATAAAAAACAGTAATTCTTTGGACGGGATAATTTTGTTCGCGGGATTTATAGCGGAAGACATAGGATTAGAAAATTTTCAAAAATATGTTGAAAGGATTCCCAAAAATGTTCCTATTGTGTCCGTTTCGTATGTGATGCCCGGCGTTTCGTCGGTTTTGGCGGACAACACCGACGGTATTTTCAGAGCGGTAGAACATTTAATAAAATGTCACGGTAAAAAAAATATTGCGTTTGTAAAAGGTCCCGACGGACATTCCGAAGCGGAAGAACGTATGGCGGGCTACAAAAAAGCGCTCGAAGAAAACGGCTTGACGTTTGACGAAAAATATGTTTTGCCCGGACATTTCTCGCAAGAATCGGGGCAGGAAGCGGTGGAAGAACTTATAGACAAGCGCGGACTTCCCTTTGACGCGATTGTAGCCAGCGACGACGAAACCGCGATAGGCGTCCTTAACGAACTCAACGACAGACATATTATGGTACCGACAACCGTCGCGGTAACGGGATTTGACGACGACAGAGCGTCGGCGACGTTTATTCCCTCGATAAGTACGGCGCGGCAAGAATTTTTTAATATAGGATTGCAAAGCGCAACTATGCTTCACAAGCAAGTCGGCGGCATTTTCTCGGAGGAAGCGGAAAAAGTAAAATATGTGGAATCGTTTTTTGTTCCTCGTCAGTCCTGCGGATGTTTGGAAAAGGAAATGTCGACTCCCGAATGGATATCGGGCGACACGCAAGACGCTACAAATTCGTTTTATCCGTTTGTTTTGCGCAAATTTAGAGTTCTTTTCAGGCACGACGTTCCCGCGCAGCAAATTCATCAGTGGGCTACGGCGATAGTTGAAAACATAAAAGGAAAACCGTTTATAAAAGAAAAATTTTTGCATTTGTTCAACGAAATTTTGGTCAATTACAACAATTATTCAAAGGATTTTTCCGTTTGGCACGAAGCGTTGGATATTCTTACAATGGGCATAGAAGTTTATAAAGAAGAAATTGTAGATACGTATTCTATTTTGGCGACGCTTAATTTTGCCACGACGCTTGTTCACGATATTCGCGTAAAAGAAAGAAAAATAAAGGAATTTGAAACCGACGACTTGCGTTTGGTTTTAAGAAGAGTGGCGGGCGCGCTGGTTTTGATATTCGATATAGATTCTTTGGCGGAAGAACTTTATCGCTCGCTTCCCGAACTTTCCATAGATATGGCGTTAATCGGTTTGTATCACAGTCCAATAAAAAGCAGCGACACCGACGGAGTTGACAGAACGATAGACACGTTAATAGGATTTGACGGCGAAAGAAAATTTAATATAAAGCATAATTCTTGGAATCCGATTGTTCTCTCGGACTATTCTACAATAGATAGATTTGATTTTGAATCCAAACGCAGAAGTTTGTTTTTTATTCCGCTGTTTTTTAAGGACGAAGAACTCGGCGTACTGCTTTTGCCATACGATTCTTCAATTCCTTCGGACGCATACGAGACCTTGCGCGTAAATATTTCCACTGCGGTAAAGGGAGCGGAATTGTTATCCAAAATTCAAACGCTATCCATAACCGACGAACTTACGGGACTGCTGAACAGAAGAGGATTTTTCCAATTCGTATATTCGCGGATGCAACATTTATACAGAAGAACGGAAATTATATCGATAGTTATGTTTATGGATATGGACGGACTAAAATTTATCAACGACACATACGGACACAAAGAAGGCGACATTGCAATATCGGCTTTTGCGAAAATACTTAAAGACACTTTGCGCGAAGAAGATATTATCGGACGAATGGGCGGAGACGAATTTGTAGTGTTTTCGTCGGTAAAATCAAGGGAAAACGCATATCAGGTCGTAGAGCGAATTAGAGCGAAACTCGACGAATACAACGCCAAAAAACTTCACGTATATAACGTAAGCGGCAGTATAGGAAGCGTAGTTTTGGATTCCGCGACAAAAGAATGTTTTGAAGCGGCAATGTTAAGCGCCGACAGCGTTTTATACGAAGAAAAAATGGAGAAAAAGAAAAAGGGACTTTCGAGGCAATGAAAAACGAACTTTTTCAAGACCAAATAGACACAATTCGCCAAACGTTCGGTTATTTGCAGAAATACAAAGATTCGATTTTTGTCATAAAAATTGACGGACGGCTTATTTTGCATCCGATTTTTCAGATGCTTATTCGCGACGTCGTTTTGCTTCATAATCTTGGAATTAAAATTGTGTTTATTCCCGGCACAAGAGTGCGAATAAACGGAATTTTAAGTTCGTTTGGAATTGAAACGCAAGAGCATAACGGAAAGCGAATTTCTTCCGAAGAAGCGCTTCCTTTCATAAAAATGGCGGCTTTTGACGTCGCAAATCAAGTTATGACGATGTTTGTGGAAAACGGCGCAAATTCGGTTATCGGCGATTGGATTCGCGCGCGCGCAATAGGCGTGGTAGACGGCGTAGATTTTCAATACAGCGGCTCGGTAGACAGAGTCGACAGCGAATCGATTATGAAAATTCTTGAAAATAATATGATACCGATTTTTCCAAATATCGGCTGGAGTTTGTCGGGAAAACCGTATAATATTTCGTCGCACGAACTCGCGCTTAAAATTAGCGTCGCGCTGGGGGCGGAAAAATTGTTTTTCGTTACGGATTTCGGCGCAATATCGATAAACGGTTCGCAGGTTTCGCAACTTACAATAAACGACGCAAAACGTCTTTTGGACGAAAAAAAAGGCGACGAAAACGAAGAAACGCAACTTCTTAAATTGTCTTACGAAGCGGCGAAAAGCGGCGTAAAGCGAGTTCATATAGTCGGCGGACACGGAGACGGAACGCTTTTGAAAGAAATTTTCGGCAATATCGGTCAGGGAACTATGATTTACACAAACGAATACGACAATATTCGCAAACTTACGCATTCCGACATTCCCGAAATTTTGCGGATAACTCGTCCGCTCGTCGAAAAAGGAATTTTGGTAGAACGCTCAACCGAAGACGTAACAGAAACGATAGACGAATTTTACGGATACGAAGTGGACAAAATATTGCACGCGGTCGCGGCTTTGCATTCTTTCGACGACGCAAACGTAGAAATTTATTGCGTGGCTGTCGACGGAGTTTATAGCGGAATGGGCATAGGAAAAAAAATGGTGTCTTTTTTGATAACGCTTGCAAAATCGCAAAATAAAAAGCGTCTTTTTCTTTTAACGACAAAAACGAGCGATTGGTTTGAAGAATTGGATTTTGTTGAAACGACGCCCGAAAATCTTCCGAAAGCAAAGCGCGATTCGTATAATCAAGATAGAAAATCGCGCGTAATGGTATTGAATCTGCAATGAATTTTTCCGTAATTATTCCTTTTCGGAATGAAAAAGAAAATTTGGACGATTTGCTGAAATCGCTTGCCGCTCAAAAAACGCGTTCAAAATACGAAATAATTATGGTCGACGATTTTTCCGACGACGGCGGCGACGAAATCGTCAAAAAATACGAAGAAATAAAACTTTTGCACAGAAAGGATTTTGCGGATAATCCGAATATTTCTTCCAAGCAAAACGCGCTCGACATAGGAGTAAATTTTGCGCAATACGATTTTTTGCTTTTTACCGACGCCGATATGGTTTTTGACGTAAATTGGATAGAAAATTACAGAATTTCCATAGAAAAAACCGAAGCGAAATTTATATTTTCGAGAACGCAAATTCATCAGACAAAAAATTTTTTTGAAATATTGCAAAAAACGCAATTGGATTTTCTTTTCGCCGCCGCTTTTGTTTTTTGCAAACTCAATTTTGACGGTTCGGCTATGGGCAACAATTTGGCGATTTCAAAAGATGTTTATAAAAAAATCGGCGGACAAAATGTTATCGGTTTTTCGCTTGTGGAAGATAAAAAATTGCTTTCTATCGCCCGAAAAAATAAGATAAAAATTTTTTGTACGCAGGATTTTTCCGCGTATGCGTTTACTAAACCCGTATCTCCAAAAAAATTTTTACATCAAACTCTTCGCTGGGTTAAAGGCGGTTTTTTGGAAAGTAAATTTTTGACGGCGATTCTTTTGATTTTCGCTTTGGGAAATCTGTTTATTGTTCCCGCGTTTATTTTAATCTTACTTTTGCTTCCCGTTTTTTTGAAAAATAAAATAAGCATAAAGTATGTACTTTTGCTTCCTTTTGTGTTTTTTATCGAGACAATTATAATAACTTGGTCGCTGTTTTTTGTAAAATTGCGATGGAAAAATATAGAAATTTAGGCAAAAAATTTCTGCGGAAAGTCCGCCGTCGTTTATAATAAAAATCGCGTTGTACTCGGTTTTATCATAAAACGGCGGACGTAAGCGCAGGCATATTAACCTCTTACCAATTGAAGTACGCTTTGCGGCACTTGGTTTGCCTGCGAAAGCATTGCCGTAGCCGATTGCGTAATAATTTGATTTCTCGTAAAGTTTGACGATTCCAAAGCGAAATCCGTGTCTCGAATTTGGCTTTCCGCCGCGCCCTGATTCGCGATTGATACGTTCAAGTTATTTATCGTGCTTTCCAAACGATTGACATATGAACCTATATCCGCGCGCATTTTACTCACCATTGTAATGGCTTTGTCAAGCGCTCCAATTTCTGCTTGCGCGGTCGACTGCGTACTGACGTTTCCGATACTTAACGTACTTACGTCAATAGCGGTATACGACGCGCTAATACTGTCTACAAAATTAACCGAGTTTGCGTCAATCCACAATTCGCAGTTTGCCGTGCTCCCAAAACGAGTTCCTGCGGCTTCGGCGGCAGGGTCTAAAAGTTTCATTCCGTTAAAGTTTGTCGAACTGCAAATTCGCGCAATTTCGCTTGTTAACTGCTGATATTCCAAATCCAAATATTCGCGTTCCGCATTGCTGTAAGTAGCCGTCGACGCTTGTATTGCAAGTTCGCGTTGACGTTGAAGAATGTTCGATATTTCGTTTGCAGCCCCTTCTGCAATGTTCATTGCGCTGATTCCGTCGAGCGCGTTTCTTTTTGCCTGTTCCGAGCCGCGAACCTGCGTGCGAAGTTTTTCCGAGATAGCCAATCCCGCCGCGTCGTCGCTTGCTCTGTTAATTCTCAACCCTGTTGACAATTTTTCCAAATTTTTTACGGTTGCGCGATTTCCGTTTTCAAGCGCCCCTTGTGTTACTACCGAAGCAACATTGTAATTTATCCGCATAGTATCCTCCTGTTTACGGTTAATTAAATCCTTTCGTTGTTTTATACTCAAATACCGTGCCAAAGTGCAAAATAATACGGAAATAAAGTTAAAATTCTAGTATATTCGTATTAAATACGCAAGAATTTTCTGATATTTTGGGAATTTTTTGCCTAATTTAATAAAATTATTACTTTTTGAAAGCGACATATAGTATATTATTAGAATGGGATAGGAATAAAACAATAAGAATCAATAAAAATTACGGTTTTTTATGTCTGATTTATTTATATGGGATAGTAATAAAAAGCGATAGAAAGCAATAAATATTACAGTTTTTATGTCTAACTTATCTCGAGTTAAAACAATTTTAAGAAGGGTGGTTCTTTGTGTATAATAAATACAAAGTTTCAAAGGTAATTGCGATAGCCTTATCTATCGTAATGGTTATTATGGCTCAAACGGAAGTTTGGGACGGTACAAGCAGCGATGTTATTTGGTATAATAACAATGCGTCAAAAGACACGTTTTTTATTTCAAACGCGCAGGAATTGGCTGGAATCAGGCAATTGGTGAATAATGAGATAACGACGTTTGAAAACAAAACGATAATTTTGACAAAAGACATCGATTTGGCTATCAAGAATTGGACGCCGATAGGTAATTCTACCGTCGGAAGAATGTTTCAAGGCACGTTTGACGGGAAAGGACATTCCATATTAAGGTTATCCGTGTCGGGAGTAAGTTACGCGGGTTTGTTCGGCTATGTCGGAGCAAACGGGCAAATTAAAAACATTATCGTTAATATTAGAGGAATAACGGCAAATGCGAGCGGTACGGCGGCTTATTCCGGCGGCTTATCCGCATATTACGCTTCAACAAAACCGATAGAAAACTGCGGAATAAATATAGAAAACAATACTTCCGTTTCTTCTACTTCTAATACTAATACTTATTCCGGCGGCTTGGTGGGATTTATAAGCAGAAAAACAACAATTTATAATTCTTCTGTAAAAGGTAAAGTTTCTGCTAATAATGGCTATACTTATTCCGGCGGATTGGTGGGATATGCAAACGATACGACAACTATCAATAATTCTTACGCAGACGGCGCTGTTTCCGCTAGTTCCAACTATGATTGCGGAATTGTTTATTCCGGTGGATTGGTGGGGTATACGAACGATACGACGCTTATCAATAATTCCTACGCAAATGGCGCTGTTTCCGGTAGTTCCACTAATTTTAGAATTACTATTAACTCTGGCGGATTGGTGGGATATGCGAAAGATACGATAATAATCAATAATTCTTACGCAACTTGTAATACTTCTACTAGTTCCGCAAATGGTTCTAATGTTTCTAACTCTGGCGGATTGATAGGATACGCAAATTCCTATTCAAGTATTACAAATTCTTATTCGTCCGGAACAATAACGGCGAGTGGAGATGGAACAAAACGCATCGGTGGAATTTTTGGAATATATTCGCAAGGGAAAAATACGGGTTTATATTACAATACAAGCGGAGCAAGCAGAGTTGCAGGAAGCGGTTCTCCGTCGGGCATTGTAGGATTAGGCGAGGCGCAGATTAAAAAACAGAGTTCTTTCTTTGGATGGGATTTTAAAGATATTTGGGCAATTACGGAAGACGTTACATCGCCGTTTTTGAGATTTTTCAGCGATGTAGAAGACGAAGTAGAACCTAAACCTGTCGACGATTTGGTAATTTCACCGGTTTTAGACCAAATATATACGGGAAGCGAAATTAAACCGTCGATTGTCGTTAAAGACGGAGAAACAATATTGATTGAAGGAACGCATTATTCGCTTTCGTATTACAATAACGTCGAAAAGAGCGGCGCCGCGCTTATTGCCGTCGCGGGAATATCGGACGGCGGATATTCGGGAACAAAATATGTGAGTTTTAAAATTATCGACGATGTCGATGGCGACGATGGCGACAATGACAATACGCCAATTCGCGACAATAAAAAACTCGACAAAAAATACGCGATTTTACTTGAAAACACGGTTGTTTCGCAAGTCGCCGAAATTTCGATAAAAACTCCCGAACAAGCGCGAGTGAATATTGTCGTTTATGATAATTTGGGCAACGTTATGTTTCAAACGACAGGCAAATCGTCGGACAAATTTACTTGGGATTTGAAAAATAAAGCGGGCAGATACGTCGCTAACGGCGGTTATTTGATTGTCGCGGAGGCAAAAGGATTAAGCGGAAAAACTTGGTGGTATTCGGGAAAAGTCGGCGTGAAAAGATAGGATTATTTTACGTCCGCCGTTCGATTATGGAACCGAATACGACGCGGTTTTCATCATAAACGACGGCGGACTGTCCGCGTGTAACCGCAAATTGCGGTTCGTCAAAAGTAATTTCGGCGCTGTTTTCGCTAATTTTTTTAACGCCGCATTTTACCGCGGACATAGTAGAACGAATTTTTACGCTGTATTCCCCGTCTTCGGTTACGTCTTGTAGAAAATTACAATTCTCTACAAGACAGCCGTCCGCGAGCAAATCGTTTCGGTTTCCGATTATTACAATATTGTTTTTTACGTCTATATCGCAGACGAACGCCGGCTCGCCAAGCGCTATTCCGAGACCTTTTCTCTGTCCGACGGTATAATTTTCTATTCCCGAATGCTCGCCTAATTCTCTTCCGTCGATATGGAACATTTTACCTTTTTTTTGCTCGATTCCGTATTGCGAAAGTAGCGTTCTGTAATTAGAGCCGCTTACGAAACATATATCCTGACTGTCCTGTTTTTGCGCGGTGGGAAGTCCCGCTTCTTCGGCGATTTTGCGAAGTTGCGTCTTTTGTAAATGGGATATCGGAAAAACGATATTCGGCAAGTCCCGTTTTTTTATTCCCCACAAAAAATACGACTGGTCTTTTATTTTATCATCGGCTGTTTCCAAATAAAAGTTCGATTCGTCTTCCGTGATTTTTGCGTAATGTCCTGTTGCGATTGTTTGGATATTGAGTTCTTTCGCGCGGTTTAACAGTAGTTGAAATTTTAGAAAAGTGTTGCAGCGAACGCAAGGATTTGGCGTTCTGCCTAATTTATACTCTTCTAAAAAATTGTCTATAACGTATTCTTTGAGTTCGCTTGCGTAATCGAAAACGTAATGCGGTATGCCGAGTTTTTGGCATACTCTTTTTGCGTCCGCCACGCTTTTTGGGTCGCAGCAACTTCTTGGGTTTTCCTCGACGCCGACGAGTCCGAAACACATTGTCGCGCCGACGGGATTAAATCCCTGTTCTTTCAGCAGAAACGCGGCGACGCTGCTATCGACGCCGCCGCTCATCGCTACCATTACGTCTTTGTTTTTTTGCATAGTTATTAAACCTAAATATTCGTTTTTTTTGTTTTTTCTTGCGAAAATAATATATTTGCCGCGAGTTCAACGAAAAAAACAAATTTGAATCGCTAAAAACTCCTTCCCAGCAACTCGCTTGAAACGGGAAGTCCGTCTATAACTTCCTGTTTAATTCTTTCAATAAGCCCTTCTTTTACTTCTTTTACTCCGTCGACAATTACCACTCCCAATTCGGCAATTTCTTCGAGTACGCTTCTATCGTATACGAACTTTATTTTGTTGTTTTCGCCGCCTTCAAGCCGCAATTTTCCGGAACCCACGCAATAAACCGCCCCGCGAACCGTCATATTTTTGCCCGACGATTGCAAATCCAAGTTGCCGCTTCCAAGATTAACCACCAATCCTCTTATTAAAGCGTTATTCCCCAATTGGTCGGCTTTTACGCCGTTTTCTACAACGATTAAACTTACGCCGTTGTTTGCGCTTTTGTAGAATTGCGTTCCAAAACCGCTGGCGGAAAGTTTATTGTCTATGAGCAAAATCATTTTACCGCTAAAACCGTTTATTCCGCCCGAATTAAACGGAACTCCGTCGGGCTGAAATCTTATTATCATCCATTCGTTATTGTATTTTTGCCCGAAATAATTTTTGTAAAGTTCATTCAAATCGTCGCCGTCGACGGCTTTTCTCTTGCCGTTTATCGAGGTAAGATTATATATGTACGGCTCTATCAAAGAGTAATCGATGCTTATGGAAGGCGGCGGGTCTTTGGGCATAGAAAGCGAATCCAAAATATTCATTTTTGTATATTCAAGGGTTGCGGGAGTCGTCGGCGCTACTGCGACTCCGCTCCACGAATATAATTTTTCTATTCCGCTTCCCGAACCCGACGTGTACGTTTGCCCAGATAATCCGCGCAATTTTGCCTGCGGTTGAAATATCCAGCCGCCGTTATAATTTTGAGTGCTGTATCCGTTATTTAAAAACGCGCCAAAATATATATCGGGGTCGCTTTGACCTGTGGAAAATATAAAACTTTCGCAGCCGAAACCGCGCTTAAAAATGGAACGTCCCGTTTCCAATTTCATTTTTGTGGCGCCGTTTTGCCCGACTTCTTCTCCAAAATACGCGGGACCGTTAAAAACGGAATTTTTTAATATAAAACCGTCTCCCGTGCCGTGTCTTCTAAATTCTCCGCCCGTCGTCGGATTTCCGAAAATATGACCCGAATGATGCAAAAAACCGCCGCCTCTTAAAAACGTCGCGCCGTCCACGTCTACGACCACGTTTATTTCGTCCGCGCCGCTTCCCATATATAAGGCGTTTTGCGGCAAAGCGTTTGACATCTCGTCTATTTCGTATCCGTAAATTGCGTAAGAGCCGCAAGATTTCGCTCTGCTTCCGCTTTTGTCTATCGATTCGCATTCAAGCATTATAAGAACTTTGGAATCTCTGCGATTTCTATCGCTTTTGCCCGTAATTTTCTTCAAATTACTAAAATCGATGTTTATAATTTTTGTCCGAAACCGCATTCCGTCTTTGCTAACGAACTCCGCCGCGTCGCCGACGAGCCATTTTTGCGGACTTCCATTCGTTATTTTGTTAATTTCGCCCTTTTTATACTTTTCGTGCCAATATTTTAACAGAGTAAGCGCGGACGATTCGCTTACGGGATTGCTAAAATAATTTACCGCGTAAATTAGTCCCGCGTTTGCGGCATAGCGCGATAATTCAGAAGATATACGCAAAGAAGAATCGGATTTTTCTTTTTTTGCCATACTTAAAACAAGCATTCCCATCGCCCCGACGCAGACAAGCGCCATAAGCACATAAACGAGTGAAACGCCTTTTTGGTTTTTTATAAGAAACATAAAGTTGCCTCCTTGTTAAATTATTATTATTAAAAAAAGCAACCTTATATACAGTTTATTTTACGTCGGTTTTTAATTTTTTGCAAGTCAAAAACGAAAATTTGCGTTATTTTTGCGTTTTTCGTACCTAAAACAGAGTTGCGAAAATTATTTTTCATTTAATTTATTGAAGGAAAATAATGTGAATTTACTCGAAAATATAAATTCTCCTGCGGATTTAAAAAAACTTTCCGTTGAAAATCTTTCGCAATTAGCGCAAGAAATAAGAGAATTTTTAATAGATTCCGTAAGCAAAACGGGCGGACACATCGGTCCGTCGCTTGGAGTCGTCGAATTGACGATTGCTTTGCACTATATATACGATTCCCCGAACGACAAAATAGTTTGGGACGTCGGACATCAGGCATACGCGCACAAATTATTGACGGGAAGAAAGGACAGATTTTCCACGCTTCGTCAATACGGCGGAATAAGCGGTTTTCCTCATATTACGGAATCCGAACACGACGCGGTTACGACGGGGCACGCTTCGACTTCGATATCGACCGCGCTTGGACTTGCAAAATCCCGCGACTTGCAAAAAAAGAAAAACGACGTAATTGCGGTTATCGGCGACGGCTCGCTTACGGGTGGTTTGGCGTTTGAAGGACTAAATAATCTCGGACATTCCAAAACGAAAATGTGCGTTATACTCAACGACAACGAAATGGCGATAGCAAACAACGTCGGCGCGCTTTCAAAATATTTGACAAAAATTATAACCGACAAAAAATATAACGCGCTAAAAACCGGCGCGTGGAATCGGCTTGGAAGTTTTTCGGGCGGTTTCGGCAAAAAAATTCAAAATACTATGCATCATTTAAGTAAATCGGTAAAACAGGTATTTATTCCGGGCGGACTTTTCGAGGATTTGGGTTTGCGCTATATCGGTCCCATTGACGGTCATAATTTTGCGGAGTTGCTTTCGGTTTTGAAATACGCGCGCGACCAAAACAACGTTCCGCTTTTAATTCACGTATTGACGCAAAAAGGCAAGGGTTACGCTCACGCAGAAGCGGACAAAGAAAAGTTTCACGGATTAGGCGCTTTCGATAAAAATACGGGCGAAATTTATTCTTCGGGCAAAAATTCTTATAGCGAAATTTTTGGAAAAGAAATGACGCGCCTTGCGCAAAACGACGCAAAAATAGTCGCGATAACCGCCGCAATGCCAGACGGAACAGGATTAAGCGGTTTTGCCGAAAAATTTCCCGAAAGATTTTTTGACGTAGGAATCGCCGAAGGACACGCCGTGTCTTTTGCCGCGGGACTTGCGCTAAACGGAATAAAACCCGTCGTGGCTATGTATTCGACTTTTTTGCAGCGAGCGTTTGACCAAATAATTCACGACGTCGCGCTCGATAATTTGCACGTGGTTTTTGCGATAGACAGAGCCGGAATTGTCGGCGCGGACGGTCCTACTCATCACGGAGCGTTTGACTTGTCGTTTTTGCGGACGGTTCCAAATGCGATAATTTTAACTCCCGCAAACGCCGCCGATTTAAGATTTATGCTAAAATACGCACTTGACGACTTGAATTGTCCCGTTTTTATTCGTTATCCGCGGGGAATTGCGCCGCAAAACGACGAAGAAAAAGTTAAATTTGAAGAGATTACCGAAATAAAAAGCGGAAAAAACGTCTGCGTTCTTGCCGTCGGACATTTTTTGCAGAGCGCGAAAGAAACCGTCGAATTGCTTGAAACGAAAGGAATTTTTCCTTGTTTAATTTCGGTAAAACAAATAAAACCGCTTACAAAAGAATTATATTCTGCAATTTTCAAAAAATTTGAGTATATTGTACTGTGCGAAGAAAACACGATAATCGGCGGTTTTTGTTCTGCCGTTATAGAAATGTCGCAAGAGTTAATGGAAGAAAAAAAGTTGGCGAAAATGCCGAAATTTATTCGAGTCGCATATCCCGATTGCTTTATAAATCACGGACACGTCGGGGAATTGGCAAAAGATATAAATATGTCGCCGAAGCAGGTCGCGGACAAAATAATATCGGCGATAAAAGGATAAATTATGACGGCTTTTATAATGTTTATCGGAATATTTGTGATGGCGATTTTAGTCGTTCACATTTATTTGACAAATAATATTATGGAAAAAAGTTGCGCGGATTTGCACGACGGAGTAGTCGCTTATTACGCTAAAAATCTCGATGAAAAATTAGAAGAAGAAGCGAAAGAAAAAGAAAAAGACAAAAATAAGGAGTAAAAATATGGCAAGAGAAGCGGTAACAGAAAGAAAAACGAGCGAAACATACGTTAAAATAACGTTAAATATCGACGGCGTTGGCGAAAGCGTAGCGGCAAGCGGAAACGGTTTTTTCGACCACATGCTTTCGCTTTTTGCAAAACACGGACTTTTTAATTTGGATTTGAAATGCTTGGGCGACACCGAAGTCGATTTCCATCATTCCGCAGAAGACATTGGCATTGCGTTAGGAACGGCGTTTAAGGAATCGTTGGGAGAAAAAAGAGGAATTTCGCGCTACGGATTGGCGTATGTTCCTATGGACGAAACGCTTGTGCGCTGCGTTGTCGATTTGGGCGGACGAAGCAATTTAATTTACGAAGAAAATCTTCGCGACCGCAACGTAAGTTCGTTCGAAGTGGATTTGGTTTTCGATTTCCTTAAAGGTTTCTGCGATTCTCTTTGCGCGACGCTTCATATAGACATCTTGCGAAGCAGGAATAGTCATCACGCAATAGAGGCGATTTTTAAGGCGTTGGGGCGTTCTTTAAGGCAAGCGGCGAGTATCGACGATAGGGTAAAAAACGAAATTCCGTCGACAAAAGGAGTTTTGTAAAAAAAAATTAACACTTTCGTTTTGAAATAATATATTTTTGGAAAGATATTATGGCTTTGGGAGGAAATTATGACTTTTATGCGTTTATTTTTGCTAACGGCGACGGTTTTCGTATTCGTCGGATGTTTCAAAAAAGAAAAAGAACCGGAAACTCGGGTTGTTACGCCGAAACCTGCAATGGAACAGGATAGAGCGGCAGACGCTTTATTCGACGAATTTTTTGACAATTCTTCTAAAAAGACGGGAGACGTTATTGCTCCGCCGCCGAATCAGAGGAACACGTCTTCGTTTTCGGCTCCAATTCCCGTTGAGTTTACTTTTTCGCCTAACGGAAGATACGTCGTGCAAGTGTCGACTGTCGCAAGCGTTGATTTGGCGAACAGCATCGTAAAAAAATTTGAAAGAATGGGATATCCCGCTTATTCCGCGCAAGTCGAAAATCCTACGACGTCGTTAATCGGCATTTATTATCGGGTTCGCATAGGCGGATTCAGCGGCATAGCCGAAGCCAAAAACTTTGGCGAAGCGGTGCTTCGTCCGCTCGGATACGACTATTGGGTCGACAACAAATCAAACGACAACATAGGAATCGGCGGTATGGGACTTGGCTCGTATCAGCAGGCGGTCGATTACAACACGTTAAATCCTTCGACTACGCCGCAGCAATCGACGTTTGAAATTGAACAAACGACCCCGACTCCGCCTCCCGCAACAAATAGTTGGGATAATTTTGAATGGTAACTTCGCTTACTAATTGGAAAATACTTACGCCGAGCAATTACAATTTGTTCGGCGATATTGTCTGTGCGGAAAATTTTAATACGGGCGAGTGGGTCGATACCAAAATTCCTGTGTCGGCGGTGGGTTCTCTTTACGAATCGGGAAAAATCGGAGACGTGTATTTTGGCAAAAATATGTTTCGTTTGCGCGGATTTAAGAGAGAGGCGAAAGACCATTTTTCGTGGCATCCGATGCCCGACGATTCGCCGTATAAAAGTCCGATTTGGTATCGCGCGGAATTTGAAACGGAAGACAAAAGCGCGGAAAATCGCTGGTGGCTTAAATTTCACGGAATAAATTTTCGCGCCGAAATTTGGCTAAACGGAAAACGGATAGCAAGCGAAGCGGGATGCGCGGGACCTTATCGTCAATACGACATAGACGTTACCAGATGGATTCGTCGTTACAATAAAAACGTTCTCGCGGTAAAAGTTACGGCTCAAAGATGCGACGAACTCGGTTTAACTTTTGTAGATTGGCTTGCGACTCCGCCCGACGATTCGGCTGGTTTGTGGCAAAGAGTAGAACTTTATTCCACAGGGAAAGCGGCTATAAAAGAACTGTATGTAAATCCCGTTTTGTCGGGAGACCTAAAAAGCGCAGACGTTAATTTTTCCTGCAAATTGGTAAATAATACCGAAGAAAAATTTATTGGAACCTTAAAAATTATGCTCGACGAAGGGCAATTTATAGAATGTAAAGTTAATATTGATAAGTTTGACGAACAAATTATAAACGTAAAAGACACGCTTTTTGACGGAAATTTTTCGCTTTGGTATCCGCACGATATGGGAAATCAGAATTTATACACGCTTTTTGCAAGTTTGCGCGACGAAAACGGAAAAGAAGTCGATAATTCAAACGTTAAATATGCGTATCGCAAAATAGAAAGCAGAATAAACGAGTTTGGCGCAAGAGAATTTTTGGTAAATAAGCAAAAAGTTCTCATCAGAGGCGCGGCTTACGCTCCCGACATATTGCTTCGGCAAAATTTGCAAAAAGAAAACGTAGAAACCGATTACATAAAAGCGATGAATTTTAACGCGGTGCGATTTGAAGGTTTTTTGGCGAGCGATAATTTTTTTGATTTGTGCGATATGAAAGGAATTTTGGTGCTTGCCGGCTGGTCTTGTTGCACGCATTGGGAGCAGTGGGAAAAATGGAAGCCCGAAGATTATTACATTGCCGAAGAATCGCTTAAATCTCAACTTTTGCGTTTAAGAAATCATACGTCTTTCGCCGCTTTTGTGTATGGAAGCGATTATCCGCCGCCGCCGAAAGTGGAAAAAATTTATCTTGACGTTCTAAAAAAATACGCGCCGAATGTCGTGCGTATTTCGTCGGCTGCAAAATTTCCGTCGCCTCTTACGGGCGAAAGCGGCGTAAAAATGAGCGGACCTTACGGTTTTGTGCCGCCGTCTTATTGGTATAACGAAGAAATGAACGGCGTCGCGCATTCGTTTAATACCGAAACGAGTCCCGACGCTTCGCTTCCGCGATACGAATCCGCAATAAAATTTTTGCCGCAGGATGAACGAAACGTCGATTCGGCATCTTGGACTTTTCACTGCGGCGTTTCTACTTTTTCGAGCATTGAGCCGACAATAAACGGACTCGAAAAACGATACGGCGTTTCTCGCGGCGATTTTAGAAAATTTTTGCAAGTAGGACAAATTATGGGTTACGAATGCTGGCGCGCAATGTATGAAGCGTACGGACGAAATTTCCCGAACGGTACGGGAGTTATCGGCTGGATGCTTAACGCGAGTTGGGGAAAAACGTTTTGGCAATTATACGATTATTATTTGGTTCCGACGGGTGGATTTTACGGCGCGCAAAAAGCGTGCGAACAGGTTCATTGTCAATATTCTTACGACGACAATTCGATTTGGGCGATAAATTATACTCGCAATACCCGCGAAATTTCGCTTGCTATCTCTGTTTACGACGTAAATAGCGACGTAATTTACAAAGAAATTTGCAAAATAAAACTTGAAAGCGGACAAAAAGCGAAAATTTCGTCGTTGGAATTAGATAAAATACGCGACGATTTTTTTATTTTGCATTTGGATTACGAAATAAGCGCAAACGTTTATTGGCTGACAAAAAAAGGCGACGAATTTGTAAAAGAGCATACGAGCGAATGCTGGTATTATCGTCCGCAAACGCAATACGCCGATTTGTCGCCGATACTTAATATGCCGAAAACGACTGTTGACGCGGAACTTAAAACGGATTCGAGAACCGCCGTTATTGTTTTGCGAAACACGGGAAAGCATTTTGCCGCCGCGGTTCAATTGGATTTTGTCGATAGCAACGGAGAATTATTTTATCCTGTTTCTTTCAGCGAAAATTTATTTTGGCTATCTCCCGGAGAATTAAAAACGGTGCGAGCGGCGATACTTGAAAATCCGCAAATTTCTTTCGATAAACTTACTTTGCAGGTCAAAGCGTTAAATTCAGACGAAAGTTAAGATTAAGACGATTTTCGCACTAACCCAAAAAGATAGCCGATGTACTTAAACGCTTCCAAGCGATAAAAAATATCCATTTCGCGATGGAAAAACGTTTTTACCTGTTTGTCCGCAAAAAATCCCGTTTGGTCTTCGAGACGACGAGCCATATGCGCGTAATAATTGTCCCAGCCGCTTTGCGGAACCAAAGTCATAAGATGAATGTCAAATCCTTGCGATTTCAAAAGTTTTCGGTAACCCGATTCCGTTTCGTATTTGAATCTTTCGTCGTCGTAAATGTTTAGTATTTCGGGGGGAATTTTGTCGTTATTTGTGAGAAAAATTAAATCCGAAAACGCAAGCCATCCGCGGGGCGAAAGTAATTTATTTATCATTTCTACGCTTTTTTCGCGTCCTAACATCGTTAAAACGCCGCCTTCCGCGAGTATTAAATCAAATGCTTTTTCGTGAATTTGTTCTTGCAAAACGTCGCTTGTTATAAATGTTATCAGGTGGCTTATTCTTCTTTGTTCGGCGGATGTCTGCGCGATTTTTATGTTGTCTTTGTTTATGTCTATCGCGGTCGCCTTGCAGCGAAATTCCGAAACGATATTGCAAACGCCGTCGCCGTAGCCGCAGCCGACGTCCAAAACGTTGCTTGCGGGCGAAATTCCCGCAAATCTTCCCGCGACAAGCGTAAATTCTTTGCCCGCCGGCGACGTGTAATTGCTTTTTATGTCCGTAACCATATTTACCGCACTTTCATATACAAAACAAGAGTCAATACTAACAAAATAAACGAAACGATGTGAAAACGCCAAATAATTTTGGAATTTATGTCTTTATTTTGCCATCTTCGCGCAATTTTTGCCAGCGTTTCGTCCGATAAATTGTCGCCGTCTTTTAGTTCGGATTTTATATCTTGTATTTTGCAAAAGCAGTTTTTTTCGCGCATTAAAAATTGAAAATGATGATGAACGGGCGCGCATTTGAAAATTCGCTTTCCTTTTGAAATTTTGAAATAAAACATTTGCAAAAAACTTGACGCAAATTCCGCCAAAAACACAAACGCGATAATCGGAACAAAAAATTCTACTTTCAGCAAAATAAAAAGCGCGCCAAGTAGTCCGCCAAGTCCTATTGAACCGCTGTCGCCCATAATTATAGACGACGGCGAGGAATTAAACCACAAATACGCGAACAATACGCCGATAACCGCTCCCACGATAGGCACGACTTCGTTTGTACCGCTTGCAAACGGAACGAGCAAATATCCGCTCCAGTCGGGGCGCGAGGCGATATATGCGACAATCGCGACAAAAATAAAATTTGTAATAAGCGGAACCGTGGCAAGCGTGTCTAAACCGTCGGTGAAATTTACTCCGTTTGCGACGGCGGCAATTCCGAAAGTCGCAATTAAAACGAAAACCCAAAACGGCAAATCGACCGTAACCCTGTTTGTCGAAACGAAAGGAATCGTTATATTTTTGTTTATATCGGGAACGTAATGATACGCGACAATTGAAACCAAAAACGCAAAAATAAGGTAAAGTCCGAGCCGAACGTTTGCCGAAATTCCGTCCGCTTTGTAAAGATACGACTTCTTTTTTTGCTCTCCGCTTTGGATTTTTTTCTTGCTTCTTACCTTTACGATGTCGTCGACGGCGCCGATTAGCGCGTATAAAATATAAATCGAAAGCGCGGAAATTACTATCGCGTTAAATCGCGCAGTTAAAAGAGAAACGGCAATAATTATTGCGGCGAATAATATTCCCGCGGGCTGAACGGGTTGGCTTTTGCTTTTTTCAAGTTCCGAACTGAAATCTTTTTTTCGCAAAAATTTAATCAGCGGCGGAAACAAAATTATTCCGAGAATAAACGACATAACAAGCGCACAACAAGCCGCGAAAAGTCGGCTTCTCAATAACGATATATCTAAATTTTGTAACAGAAATTCCAAAAACATTTTTTCGTTTTACCTTTCAAATAAGTCAACGAATTATTTGACAAAATAATAAATTTCCGTTTGTCAAATGCCAAATATCGTATTTTTGCAGTAAAAATTTGTAAAATAAGGAAAAACTATGGACAAAATTGAAAATGTTTTGGCGCAAAGATACGCGGGAAGCGAAATAAAAAAAATATGGTCGAGCGAGGGCAAAGTAATTTTGGAACGCGAATTTTGGATTGCCGTTATGAAATCGCAAAAAGAATTGGGTTTGGATATTCCGCAAGAAGCGATTGAAAATTACGAAAAAGTAAAAGAAAACGTAAATTTGCAAAGTATTGATTCTCGCGAAAGAATTACGAAACACGACGTTAAGGCGAGAATTGAAGAATTTTGCGATTTGGCGGGATTTGAACATATTCACAAAGGTATGACAAGTCGCGATTTGACCGAAAACGTAGAGCAGTTGCAAATTTTTGAATCGCTTAAAATTATTCGCGAAAAAACAATTTGCGCGCTCGTTAAAATGAGCGAAAAGGCAGTTAAATACAGGGACTTGATAATTACCGCGAGAACGCATAACGTCGCGGCGCAACCGACGACTTTCGGCAAACGAATCGCGATGTTTGGTCAGGAGTTGCTTTTGGGCTTGGAAAATTTGGACAGAATTATAGAAAATTATGCGGTTCGCGGAATAAAGGGCGCGGTCGGAACGCAATTAGACCTGCTCACGCTTTTTGACGGCGATAAATTAAAAGTCGAAAAACTTGAAAATTCTTTGGCGAAACATTTGGGAATATCCAAAACTATGAACGCGGTCGGGCAGGTTTATCCGCGAATGTTCGATTACGAAGTCGTGAGTTCGCTTTATAATTTGACCGCCGGCGCGGGAAGTTTTTGCGCGACTTTGCGAATAATGGCGGGCAACGAAACCGCAAGCGAGGGCTTTGCAAAAGGACAAGTAGGAAGTTCCGCAATGCCGCATAAAATGAATAGTCGTTCTTGCGAGCGCATAAACGGACTTCGTGTAATTTTGTCGGGATACGTCGCGATGCTTTTCGGACTTTCGGGAAATCAGTGGAACGAAGGCGACGTTTCGTGCAGCGTAGTGCGAAGAGTAGCTTTGCCGGACGCTTTTTTTGCGACCGACGGACTTTTTGAAACATTTTTGAGCGTTTTAAATCAAATGGAAGTTTTTGAAGCGGTAATAAAACGCGAAAACGAATATTATTTTCCTTTTCTTTCGACAACGACTATTCTTATGGAAAGCGTTAAAAAAGGCGTAGGTCGCGAAACGGCGCACGAAATTATTAAGGAAAACGCGGTTTCGGCGGTTAGAGATTTGCGAAACGGCAAAATAGCAAAAAACGATTTGCTTGAACGTTTGGCAAAAAGCGAATTAAAACTTTCCATAGAAGAGTTGACCGCAATTATAAACAGAGGAGAGGATTTGGTAGGTTCGGCAAAAGAACAGGTCGACGAGTTTGCAAAACAAGTTGAAATTTGGAGCAAAAAATTTCCAAAAGCGAAAGAGTATAAAGTCGGTTCTATTTTGTAACCTTAAAAAACAAAGAGAAATTAAACTTTTCGCTTAACTTCTCTTTGTTATCAAAAAATCAAAAACAAAGGAAACAATTATTTTCTAAATTTATACCATTCTTCCAATTCTTTGAAAGAAACATTGCGACTTTGTTTATCCAAATCTTTATGCCCCGTATCCAAAGTTTCGCCTTCCACTACATTCGCTTTGCCTTCTACAAACTGACCCGTTTGCGGACTTATGTGTCCCCATTTGTTTGTAAATTCGTTCATTTGCCACGACGATTGTCTGTGCTGAACAAATTTTGTCGCGGTAATGTAAATTACGTCGCCTTTTATGTCCCAAGTTCCAAAAGTTTCAAATTTCGCGTCTATTTTTGAATAAGGAGACGTTTGTCCTTTCTTTTCGCCGAGAAAATACGCGCCGCCGTCTTTTTTAAACGTAAATACTTTTCTGTCGACCGCGTTTACGTTTTTATCTTCGCTGTGTTTTGCGGTGTCCAAAAACGTCCAAGTTCCTACAATTCGCAAAGTAAGAGAATCGGCTGTCGCTTGGTCTTTTAATTTTTTAGCGTAATCGTTTTCAAAATTGCTAACAATATTCTGCGCCTTAAAAACATAATCGATTTTTAACAGAGAATCCGCTGCCGCAAGCAAAGAATCCGCTTCTTTCTTGTGTAATCCGCGAAAATCCTTGTTTGATTTTTCGCTTAGCGCGTTTAATCTTGCAACAACGTCGGGCTTTGAGGCAAGCGAATTTTGAAGCGCAACTTCCGCGTTTTTAACGAGAGAAATCGCCTCTTTCATTTTTTTATCCGCGTCGGTCGGTTTGTTTCTTCTTTTGTCTCCCTGCGCTTGCGAAAGAGCAAGCCGCGCCGAAGATATTAGCGAATCGGGAAGCCCTTTCTGTTCCAAAACTGCCAAACGTTTGCTTACGTCTTTTTCGTTGTCTTCAAAAGATTTGCATCCGACTAAAATCAAAACGGACGCAATACAAAATCCAATTAAATATTTCACAAAAAAACTCCTTTTTTAAAAATTTTACATCAATTCCAAATGTAAATATACAATATTCCGCAAATTTATGCTTTAATTTTATTCCAAAATCGTAAAAAAAACTTTTTTTTCACATTTTTTTCATTTTTTTTCGTCGGGGGGGGGGAGGGAAATAATTATTTTATTAACGGAAAAACTTAAAAAACGTTAAAAAGTAGAGAAAGACGTTAATGAAATTTTTTATTAAAGTATGTATTTTTTTATTTTTTGGAACAATTTTTGCTTTGGCGCAAGATTTAGGCGAACTTCTTCCCACTCCCGATTTTAACGCTTCTTTGGGAATCGGCTTTGACTACGATTATCTAAAATCGCCGCTCGACGTCGATTTTGAAAACGCAAAAGGATATTATTCCGTAAATATTCCCGTAAAATTCAAACCGAGTTACGAACTTACCCAAACTATTCTTAACAGCGCGAAAATAAATCTTTCCAAAGACGGAGAACAATTTATGCCGAATATGGCGGCGCGGCAATTTGCAAACACCACCATAAAAGTCGACGTTCCTATGCTTGGCGGCGTTTCTACGTTTTCTCATATGAACGTGATGTCGCTTAAATACGAAAATCAAACGGGAATTCCGAGTTTTGAGTACGAGCTTACAAACGAAGACGGAAGTATAAACGAAAATATAGGAATGCTTTTGCGCGGAAGTTTTAACATTCCCATCGATTTTTCTTTGGGCTGGGAAGCGATGACTTTCGGCTATGTTTATAAGATAAACAAACTTGTTACGGTCGGCTTAAATTTGCACAGACACAGATTTTATTTTAACGCGAACGCCCACATAGATATGGATATTTACGGAAAAGTAAGCACAAAAGTAGAAGGTATGCCCGGTCCGTCGGTTCCTATAGATTATTCGTTAAAAAATTCGCTTAACGGCGAATATTCGCTTGAACGCTGGACTCCCACGTTTGCCGCAAGATTTTGGAATTTTGACCTTGTTATGAGATTTATGTTTAAGGACGAAGCGAAGGGGTCGCTATCGGGAAAATACGTTTTGCCGTTTTTTATAAACGCCTCTACTTTTAGTTTTGACAAAGAAAAATTGAGCGACCAAAAATATATAATTGACAGTTTGAACAAATTTATGGAAAGCGAAACGCAAACGGTCGATTTAAGCGCAAACACCAAAATGAAATGGGAACTTCCGCACGTTTTAACGTTTAAGTACAATATTATACCCGAACATCTTTCGGTTTCGTATTCAAAATTCATAGGCAAAACGTATATTGGATTGACCGACCGAAATATTGGAAAAAAGACGGGCGACGAACCGCCTGAATTTTTACAGGACGGACTTGATTTTCGTATGGGTATGAGTTTAGACCATTTATTGTTGATAAACGGAAAACTCGGTTGGTTTTACGGCAATTTGGGAATAATTTCGATTGATTTTGACCTTGACTTTTTGGACGACGGCAAAAAAGTATTAAGCAGTCAAGACCAGCCGTTTCTTATTCGTTACGGAAAAGGCGTTATGCTTCCCGTGCTTTCGGGCGGCGGAGTGATAGGAACAAAAATACAATTTATGCTCGAATTGGATTTGTTGCCTTTGCCTGCGTTAAAAACCGGATTAGTTTATAACTTTTGAAAACGGAGTAAATAAAAATTATGAAGAATATGATTAGGATTTTTGTTTTATTGTTTGCCGCTTCTATTTTTGGACAGCACAGTTTTCCCATTGTGGAATATCCGACTTGGGTCGTAAAAAACGACACGACGATAACCATAGGATTTGTCGATATTGACGATGATTTGGGAAATTGCGACATTTGGTTCAGCAGAAATCCCGGCGGCGCCAATATTGCAAATTATTCCGAAAAAATAGGTACCGCTTCTCCAATCGTCGTTAGTTCGTATAATCCTCTCGTAAAACAAATTTCTTTTAAATTGCCGCAAAATACGAATTTTAGAGCGGGAATAAATTACGTAATCGTTAGCAATATCGTTAGCAATACCGCAAAAAAGCGAATTTCAAACGAAGTAAAAATTATAGTAAAACATTCCGCGCAAAGCAATATAATAAGTCCAAGAAGCGGATTGGTAAATAATACCACTCCCACGCTTTCGTGGACAAAACCGAGCGGAGTTCCATATTCGCACGTTCTTCTTTCCGACGAAAAAATAGACATAAGCGGAGCGATAGACGGAATGTCTCTCGAATCGATAAACGGCGTTTCGATGATTTGGCAAACCATAACGAAAGACAACAGCGTAACATACGGCGAGCCAGACCAGTCGGGAATTTTTGCGACCGCTCCCCCGCCGCTTTCGCCGGGAAAAGATTATTCGTGGTTCGTGTTTAACAATTACGGCAACAGTCCTGCGTTTACTGCGGGAGACGTGTCTATACCGGGATTTTTCGGTATAAGTCCAAACGCTTTGGGACCCGGCGCGGCGAATAGAAAAACGCCTGAAAACGTTTTTCCCGTATCGGCGAATAAAGACAAAACCGACACGTTGAAACATACCGACAATAACGGAAATATTACTTTCAGATGGAAAAATTTAGACCCGACGGCAAACATATATAAGGTTTTTGTTTATACGCAAGCGCCGATACCGGGCGGAGTGAACGTGCAAATATTGGTTTGGAGCGATGAAGTTACGGCGGGGCAATTTCCTGTCGTAAGCAATACCTCCGAAGCGCAACTTTCTATGAGCGCGAAAGATATTTTGAGCGACAACGAATATTCGTGGCGCGTAGTTACGATGTATAGCGACGGAAGCGGACAGGCGGGCGATTTGTCGAAATTTCACTACGATTCGCCGTCGGGAACTATTAACGTAAAAGCGTATGAAAAAATTATTTTCGGCGGGCATACATTTACGCAGGAACTTGCTCTTGCCGAAATAGAAGCGGAAGTTTTGCAGGGCTCGCTTGAAGAGACGATTTTCTTTTTCACCGACAATACCGGAGGCGCGGAAAGAAGCCGCAGCGTCGGAACGCACAGAATTTCAATAAAAAAAGAAGGTTACAGCAGCGAAAATAAAATAGTACAAATACGCGACGGCGAAACGGCGTATGTCGAATTTTATCTTAGCAGACCGTTTTCTTCGATTTACGGAAAAATCACGGATTCTACGACGGGAGTTCCCGTAAATTTGGCTAATATCATCGCGGTTTCCGACAACGGCGACACGGTAAAAACGCAGTCGCTTCCCGATGGAAATTACGTGCTTAACTGCTCTTTTGGCGATTGGACGATAACCGTCGGCAGGCAGGATTTTATAAATAAATCGCAGCGCGTGCAGTTGCCGAACGAAACGAATAAAATGGCGAATTTTCAAATAAAAAGAAATCCGCATACTTTTTCGGGAATCGTTACAAATGAAGATGGAAATCCCGTAACGGGCGCAACCGTAAGAATATTGAGCGGAGACGGAAATACTGAAATTGCGTCGCTACTTTCAACCCCCAGCGACGGCAGATTTTCGTTTTCGCTCGCCGCGGGAGTGTACAAAATAACGGCGACAAAAACGGGGCTTGCTCCGGTTGAAAGAACGGTTACGGTTTCGTCGAGCCAAAATATGCAAATTACCTTGCCCAGCGGCGCGGCAATGCTTAAAGGAACGCTTTACGGAGTGAGTTGGCTCGCAAATTCTACGGGAGAACTTGTAAAAAACAGCGCGGCTGTGATAAATGCGAAATTGGAAGTAATTGACACAACGAATAAAAAAGATTCAATAATAATTACGACGACCACCGACAAAGTTTACGGAACATACGCCGTAAGCGTGCCGTCAAAATCCGGCGCAGGTTTTAATTACAAGTTGAAATTTACGGCGGAAGGATTTGATGCGCTTAACAACGCTTTCACAAACGCGACAAACGGAATTGAAAAAGGAAATACTTATTCGCAGAATTTTGATATAAACGCATTCGCGACTATCGAGGGTAAAGTTATTCCCGTACATTCCGACGTTTCGGTATCGCTTATAAGAACAAGCGACCAAGTTCAGGTCGCCGTCGCCAAAACCGGCAGCGACGGGAAATTTACGTTTTTCAGGATTCCCGCAGGCAATTACAAAATTTTTGCAAACGGAAACGGACGAACAAAAGATTTTGTTGAGCAAACTTTGCAGGCAGAAAAAACGACAAGCGACGAAACAACCGTCGAAGGCGGGAAATTTCGTGCGGGTAACCCCAAGCACGACGTTTCGTTTATAAATATTCACACAAAAGAGGCAAACGCGACAATTATCTGGACGGCGAAAACAAGCCCCGAACAAACCGCGCACGACCCGTCTATTATTATTACGGTATATTCGCCGCTCGTGCAAACTTTGGACAACGAAAACAACAAACTTGAAAACGCCGCGCTTGGAGTTCGTTATTTGGCGAGAGCGACAAGTTCGGATTCTACTATAATCGCCTGCGTTCAAAGGGCTTTAACTGTAAATAATGAAGAAGAAACCGACGTAATTCTTATGCCGTTTAAGTATAAAAAATCGGAAAAAAACGATACGACAATCGCGAAACTTGAACTTTCAAAATGGGCTGGCGTCGCCGTTGCAAAAGCGCAAGCGTTTTACAGACGGAAAGGCGAAACCAAATACGATTCGACGACGACAAACGTAAATCCGTCGGACGTAACCGTTTCGTTTGACGCGGACCTTGGAAGCAAAGCGGGAAGCGATATCGAATATTATTTTAGAATAGAAACGGCGGACGGAACAATTTACGGCAACGAAAAATATCCGTATACAAAATTTGTAGCGGCAGACCCCAAAATTATTTCTCACTGGGAAGTACTTCCGATGGGAAACAGCGATTCCATAACGCTTGCGTTGGACGGACGAATGGACGTTTATGTCGAAGCGTATTTCGGCTCGAATTATGAAAAAATAAAAGATATAAGCGGCAGATTTTCATTCGGTACAAACAACTCTAAAATTTTGAATGTAAGTCCCGCAAACGCCTCCGCGATAATTACGGGAAAATCCGCAGGAGAAGCCGAACTCACCGTTTCGTTAAACGGTACGACGGAAACCAAAAAAACTATCGTAAAAGTTACAAACAGCAAAATAGACAAAATTGAAGCGGTTTTGCGTTCAAGACCAGAAAATTCGAGTTTTATTAAAAATACCGAAAGCGTAATTTTTGGCGTCGAGGCGAGAGACAAAAGCGGCGAACTGGTTTCGGCAACGCCTTCGTGGCTAATAAAACCGTCGATTTTGGCGAAAAATTTCGACGTAAGAAGCGGTTTGTTCAAGCCGGATTCTACTTTCGTCGGAAGAGCGTATATTGTCGCGCAAATAAATTCCAAAGTCCGACACGAGTTTAGTTTGGGCGGCGAAAAAGGCGTGCTTATCGCACATCCCGTAATGCAAAATGCCGATACGACAAAAGCGGTAAATTATTCGGCAAACGACAAAAAAACCGCCGAACTGAAATTTAAACACGACGAAAATCCGATTATAGTTACGCTCGACAATCCCGAACTTAAAAACTTCATTTTGCACAACGTAGAAAAGGACGCCGATACAAGTGGAGGGAATGTTTTCATAATTTCGGACGTGTTTGAAATAAAAAGGCATTCCGACGAAAACTTAAACGCCGAAGTCAAACTTTACGTTCCTGAAATTTATCATAACGACTTGAAAAACGGACAAAGCGACGAATCAAAATTGGATATAGCCGTTTGGGACGAAGATTCTCTTACTTGGAGATATCCGCTGCCGAAAAATTCGGCGAAAACGTCGCCCGCGCGAGACGATTCTCAAAGATTTATCGATGAAAACGCAACGTACAAAAGCGAAGAAAAATCGCTTTCGCTTAATATAGAAAAATTTTTAAACAAACTTAACGGGAATATTCGACTCGGAATTATAGGCAGAGGACTCGAAACGGACGTTATGGTCGAAGTAAGTCCGAATCCGTTTTCGCCGTTTGTTTCGCCTATGAACGACTATTCTTTCAAAATTAGAAATATGAACAGCGAAGTGAAAGGAACTTGCATAAAAATTACGCCGAAAGCAAGCGGAACAAAATATAAGCCGTCGGCAAAGGTCTCGATTTACAGCGCCGAAGGAACTATGGTGTATCATACGGAACTGAACGGGCTTAATCCGGGCGAAACGTATTATTTATTTTGGGACGGAAGAAAGCAACTTTCGCGCGCGGGAGCAAACAAAATCGAAGTTGAACCCAACTCCGCAATTTTCACTCGCGGCGACGAAATGTGCAGAAACGGACGTTATTTCGTAAACGTTACGATTGACGATGTTAAAGAGAAAAAACGCTACACGAAAGAAATAATACTTTTCAAGTAGAAAATTTATGAAGGAGAAAAAGTGAAAAATATAAAATTAACTCTCTTTTGCGTATGTTTTGCGGCGGCTTTGTTTGCCGAAAGCGATTATACGACGACCCCGATAGGCGTTTTTAATCTTTATACGAACACAGGCGATTCGCTTATGGCTGTAGAAGCCGTGCGAAGCGTTCGCGACGCGCTTGAAGAGATAGGCAGATACAACGTTTTCACGCAGGATAGAATGGAAGAAGCGTACGAAATTATGGGCGGCAATTTTCCGTCGTATTGCCACGAACCGCGTTGCGCCGCCGTGCTTGGTTCTTCGCTTCAATTAGACAGAATGATTCTGGGCGACGTCGCTTTCAATAACGAACGTTATGCCGTAATGTTAAAAATGGTAGACGTAACGAGTAGAAAAATTGTAAACGAATGCAATTTGCAAGGCGAACAGGGCGCGGCTTTGGACGATGTCGTAAAAACCGCAATTTTTCGTATGCACGAAATAGACACGCTTTCGACCGCAGTTGAACTTACAAGATATTTCGGCGAAGAAGTAAACAACATAAAGCCGATGATAATTTCGTCGTCGTCTTATATGGGAGTCGGACTTTTAATTGCGCTTATAGGCAACGATTTTCAAAAAACGCCAGTAAAAATGGATAATAAATTATCCGGTATAGACCCGTCTATGCGCACCGTTGCAAAATCGGCGCGGGCAAAAGCGATGGGAAATTGCTACGTCGCGCTGTCCAAAGACGCTTACGGAGCGTTTTACAATCCTGCGGGCGCATCGTGGATAGACGGACCGCAAGCGTCTTTGAGTTATCAAAACAGATTCGGACTCTTAAACACGGTTTCGGCTTCGTTTATGGAAAAAGCCACGCGAGAAATTGGCTGGGGGCATTCGCTTATTTACAGCGGACATCCCGAAAGTTTTTATCAGGAACTGTATTTTTCTACGCTTGCTTCTTACAGATTTTCGGATTTATGGATACTTCCTCCGTTTTCGGCGGGCGCAAATTTAAGCGTTTCGTCGGCGAGAACGACAGGCGGAAGCGGAAGCGAATACGACCAAAGCGGAACGGCTTACGGTTTCGGCTTGGACATAGGTTTTTTAATAGAATTATCTAACCATATCGATTTCGGACTTGTTTTTAATAATGTTCCGACTTTTAATTTTTATCACAATTCAAGTTCTTCGGAAAAGGAAATCGGAAGCGAAATTTACAAAGAATATCGTTATAATGAAAATTCTCCGCCTTCGTTGAGTTTGGGCGGCTCGTTTACGGCGAGTTATGCGACTTTGCTTGTCGCGGAAGGAAAAATTCCGCTTTACAGAGACCAAAATTGGCGATTTGCCGGCGGACTTGAACAGCAAATAGCGATTCCCGTTCGTTTGCGTTTTGGCGCGGCAAAAGAAATATTTACGGATTTTGAAACGCCGTGGTATTTGACTTGCGGCGGCGGAGTTCGTTTTCCCGTCAGAAAAAAAGTCGTCGACGTCGATATTTCTTACGAATTTATGACCGACAGAGAATTACGAAACGTTTGGGATATTTCGTTTAAAGTAAATCTTTAAAAAATGAAAATAATAACCGATTTTTTACCGAATATTTGGAGCGAACGCGCAGGCGGCGAAATTGACACGGTCGTAATTCACGCGATGAACGCGGGCGTTTTATATCCAAAATTCGCGTTTTCTTTTAACAAATGCAAAAAAATTCTTATAGATTACGACGTAAGTTCCCATTACGTTATCGATAGAAACGGCAAAATTTACAATCTTGTTCCCGAAGAAAAAAAAGCGTGGCACGCGGGCGTATCAAAAATGCCAGAGCCAGATAATCGCAGCGGCGTAAATGATTTTTCAATAGGAATAGAATTGATAGGAAACGAGGAATCGCCGTTTTCGCAAAAACAATATTCGTCGCTGAATTTTTTGCTTGACGACATAAAAAAACGACGAAAAATTAAATTTATCGTCGGACATCAGCATATCGCAACGCAAGAACTTGTAGATTTGGGCTTGCGAAAAGACGTAAAATGGGACCCGGGAAAAATGTTTGATTGGGAAAAAATTAAATAAAAACAAAAGGGCAAAAAAATTTGCCCCCGATAAAAACAGATATTATATTATCGCTTTCATTTCCGTCATATATCCGCGAAGTTCCGCGCCTACGTATTCAATCGGATGATTGCGAATAAAATCGTTTACCTCAATTAAATCGCGATTGTCCACGCCGTAGTCGCTTGTCGCGGCGGGCATTCCTATAACGTCTTCCGTAAGTTCGTCGACATAATCTTTAAGAAGCGGAATAGCCGAATTGCTGAACAAATAATTTCCATACTCCGCAGTGTCCGAAATTACGACGTTCATTTCGTAAAGTTTTTTGCGCGAAATCGTATTTGCTATCAAAGGAACCTCGTGAAGCGATTCGTAATACGCCGATTCTTCCAAAATTCCCGCTTGTATCATAGTTTCAAAGGCAAGTTCCACGCCCGCTTTTACAAACGCAATCATCAAAATTCCGTTGTCAAAATATTCCTGCTCTTTTATCGAATCTTTTGCGTTGCCTTTCGCTTTTTCAAACGCCGATTCTCCCGTTTCCTTGCGCCATTTTAGTAAATTTTTGTCGCCCGCCGCCCAATCTTCCATCATAGTTTTGGAAAAATCGCCGTCGAGAATATCGTCCATATGCTTTTGATAAAGCGGAGTTAAAATTTCCTTAATATCTTCGGCAATGTCAAACGCTAATAGTTTTGCGGGATTGTTCAATCTGTCCATCATATTTGTAATTCCGCCGTGTTTTAACGCTTCCGTAATCGTTTCCCATCCGTATTGGACGAGAGTCGAAGCGTAAGCCGAATCTACTCCGTTTGCAATCATTTTATCGAAAGCCAAAATCGAGCCCGTTTGCAACATTCCGCACAAAATCGTCTGTTCGCCCATAAGGTCGCTTTTTACTTCCGCGACAAACGAACTTTCCAAAACGCCCGCTCTGTCGCCGCCGGTTCCGCAACAATACGCTTTTGCGATTTCAAAGCCGTCGCCGCGCGGGTCGTTTTCGGGATGAACCGCGATAAGAGTCGGAACGCCGAAACCGCGCTTATATTCTTCGCGAACTTCCGAACCCGGACTTTTCGGCGCGACCATAATAACTGTTATGTCCTTGCGAACCTGCATTCCTTCTTCGACTATGTTAAAACCGTGCGAATAAAGAAGAGACGCGCCTTCTTTCATAAGCGGCATAATCGCGTTTACCACCGAAGTGTGCTGTTTGTCGGGAGTGAGATTTGCCACCAAATCTGCGCTTGGAATCAATTCTTCGTAAAGTCCGACCTTAAAACCGTTTTCTGAAGCGTTTTTGAAACTTTGACGTTTTGTTTCAATCGCTTCTTTGCGAAGCGCATACGAAACGTCGAGTCCGCTGTCTCTTAAATTTAATCCTTGATTAAGCCCCTGCGCGCCGCAGCCGACAATCACGATTTTTTTGCCTTTAAGTTTTTCAACGCCGTTAAATTCGTTTGAATCCATAAATCTGCATTTTCCCAATTCGCGCACTTTTTTGCTGAACGGAATGCTGTTAAAATAATTCTGTCCCATAATATCTCCTTAAAAATATTCTCTGTTAAATTTTCGCCTCGAAAATACTTTTTGCCGCGCTAATTTAAGGCATATTTATTGCAAATTTCGTCTATTTTTTCAAATAAATTTTCAAAAGACGAGTTATTTTCGACAATTTTCCATAAACTTTCTTCAACGGGAGCGGGCATTAAGTCCATTTGTTTTTGGACGCGATTTTTTATTGCGCAAACGTCCAAACCGCTTCTTTTTTGCAATCTTTCCACTCTTTTTTCTACGTCGCTTTCTATCCAAATTAAAAAATCGCATTTTTCGCACAACGAAGAAACAAGCGGCAAAAGCGCAATATCCATAATCAAAAATTTTGTTTTGCAAATTTCGTTATTTATAGCGGATATTATGTAAGGAAATGTTATTGAATTGAGTTTTTTCAGATTTTCAACGCTTTCAAAAGCGACGTTTCCAAGTTTTGCAAAATCGATTTTTCCGTTTTTTACGACGTTAAAATTTTTGGCGACTTCGTTTATTAAATCGCAATTTTCTAACATAATTTTTCTTGCAATTTTATCCGCATCGACAAGAAAAAAAGACGGCGCTTTTTCCGCAAGATACTTTGCCGCGCTACTTTTCCCGCCGCCGGTATATCCCGAAATTCCTATAATCATTCGCTTTTCTCTTCGACAAATTTTAACAGGCGATATTTTACTGCCCACAAAATCGTAAATCGTCCTTTCGTATGCTCGTCGGGATATTTCATAAACAAATTTTTAACGCTTTTTTGTCCGTTTTGCGACAAATATTCCATAATTTTTTTCAAATATTCTATGTCGATTGCCGTCGAACAATCGCCGTACGCTTGCGGAATTTGTTTCGTATTTTTTACCGCGTCTTCGCCGTCGGAAGTCAAACTTAAAATTAAATTTTCGTTAAAAATTCGCGTAGGATAATGCGAAAATGTCTCTAAATAATTATTAGAATACGGATTTTGCGCAACTTTTTTTGGCTTTCCCGCCTTTATCGCCTGCTCTTTTAGATAATCCCATTCTTTTTCGTATTGCTTTATCACGACGTCCCAGCGATAATTTTCGACTGCGCGTTTTGCCGCGTTTTCGCCCATTTTTTTGCGCAAATCGTCGTCGCTCAAAAGCAAAAATATTTTTTCTTCCATTTCGTCGCAATCGATAGCCATCGCCTGCGAAAGCATAATTTGCATAACGGGAAAATCGTATAAACAATCCATTTCGCACGGCTCAAAATCGTCGAGCCACGTGGTTTTTATCTTAAATCCCGTCTCGTTTTGAACGACCAAATCTTTGTATCCGTCAATATCGGCGGCGACGACGGGAATTCCGCAGGCAGCCGCTTCAATAATCGAAATCCCAAACGTTTCTTGAATGTTGTCCGACGGCGCGACGCAAACGTCCGCCGACGAAATAAGCGCTCTTTTTTTCGCCAAATCAAAATTTATCATAAGTTGAACGTCGTAATCCAAACCCAATTCGCGAATCATATCCTTGTGAACTTTAAGTTCGTTTGGATTTACGCCGCCTGCAAGTACTAATTTTATTTTGAAATCCACTCTTTTTTTAAGCGATTTAAACGTCAAAAGCAACGGATACAAATCCGCTTTCGACGACGGTGAAAGTCGTCCTAAATACAAAATATATTTTGCGTTTTGTTCAAAATTCAAAGCGGTTTTCGCCTGCGTTTTGTCCATTTTTTCGTCGAGCGAAAAGTCGTATCCGAGAGGCACGAGTGATAATTTTCCGCAATATTTCGCGTTTTTGTTCAAATTTTCGGCAAGCGATATTTTTTTGCGCATCACTTCTTTTCCGTCGCTACTTGTGCAAAAAACGCCGTCGTATTCCTGCGCGTTCGATGTTATAAGTCCCTGAACATAAGAAGGCATTGCCGTCGCGTTGAGCGAGTGAATTATGCCCGTAACGGGAAACGCCTCTTTTGCGTAAGCGTTGCGAAGATAGATAGTGCCGTTAAAATGATAAGTCCAGCCGCCAAGATGAAAGCAATGATAAGCAGTCGTTTGAAGTTGACGTTTTAGCGAATCGTAAAGAAATATTTCAACTTTTTGCTTTGCGCCGTTTGAAATAGACATATCCGCTATCAGTTTATTTATCGTATTTTGCGCGTGATTTGGACTCAAACAAAACAAATGAAACCTGTCAAACGACGAATAATTTAGCAGCGATTTCAGAAATTCATAGTTTGCCACAAGCCGTCCGAGCCGCTCGTCGTCCGCGTTTGCGCTTTCAATAAATGGAAACGTTGTTCCGAATATTTTCATAATTCCTCCCAAAAGTTAGCGTAAAAATAATTAGTTTTCAAGCAAAAAATCAACTATATGCACAATTTCAATGCCGTTTACTTCGCCGACGTCCATCCGATTTGCCGTAATAATCGTTTTTTTGTAGTTGTCTTTTATGAGTAATAAATTGTCTTGTTCTCGGCTATTATCGGGCATTTGATACGTAATTTGATAATATTGAATGTCCCCGTTTTTGAAGCACACAAAATCAATTTCTTTGCCGTCGATATTTCCTGTAAAAACGTCGAATCCTCTTCTTTTTAATTCTATATATACGATATTTTCAATTTGCGAACCGAGATTTCCGCTTTTTCCGAGTTTAATATTTCTTATTCCGTTGTCGACCGCGTAATATTTTCCGAGAGTTTTTAGATAATTTTTTCCTCTGACGTCGTATCTGTCCACTTTGTAAAAAATAAACGCTTCTTCTAATAAATTCAAGTATTTTGCGACCGAATTATGATTGGTTTTCAAGCCGCTTGACGTAAAAAAATTCGCTATTTTTTGCGCGGAAACGGGATTTCCTATCGTATCGAGCAGATAATTTGTTATCCTTAACAAGACGTTTTTTTCTTTAATTACTCCTCTTAACATAACGTCTTTTAGCAAAACGCTGTCGAAAATCGATTCCAAAACCGCTTTTTTAAGCAATTTGTCGTCTATTGCGGGAAGCATAGGAAATCCGCCCCATTCCATATATTCTTTGAATTTTACATCAACTTTCGACGAATTTACGTCCGTTTTAGTAAATTGCAAATATTCTTTAAACGAAAGCGGAAAAACTTTTAATTCTATATATCTGCCCGTTAAATACGTCGCCAATTCGCCCGAAAGTAGCATTGCGTTGCTTCCCGTAATATAAATTTCGCAATTAAAATCGACCCGAAGTCCGTTCACGACTTTTTGCCAATTATCGACTTCCTGTATTTCGTCGAACAAAAAATATATTTTTTCTTTTGTTTCGCCGATTTGTTTCAAAATGTATTCCATAAGAGTTTCCGACGTTTTATACGAATTTAACTTATTGCTTTCAAAATTGAGAAACATTACGTTTTTTGAAGCGACATTGCGCGATATTATGTAATCGCGAACCATTTGTAAAATCATCGACTTCCCGCTTCGGCGCACTCCTGCAATAACCTTAACAAATTCGGTATCTATTACCGAATCAATCCATTTTATATAACCGTCTCTGTTTCGTATATCCATAAATAAAACCTCCGATAACAATAATATACTTTATTTATCGGAAGTTTTGCAAGTACATTTACAAAAAACTTAAATTTTACAATTTTTGTAAACGTACTTACAAAACTTTTAGTTTAATATTCCCTCAATTTTTCGAGTATTGCCCTTGCTTTTCCCGAAACAAGCGATTCGCGCGCTTCGTCTATCGCTTTGTGAAAGTCGTTTTGTCCGCTTATGGTATTTATCGCCGCCGCCGCATTTACGACAACTACGTCGGTTTGCTCGGGCGTTCCTTTGTTTTCAAGAATATCTATAAATTGTTTTACTTTTCCTTCGGGCGTGTCGGCGCACAATAATCTTCGGGGCGAAATCCTATTAAATCCTATTGATTCTGGCTCTATTAAATCCGCTTCGTTGCGCGTAATCGCGTGAAAATCGGCGGTCAAAGAAATTTCGTCAAAAACGTCGCTGCTATGAACTATCGTAAAACTGTCTCTTTCTTCGCATAATATTTGATAATACAACTCCGCCACGTTCAGCGAATAAACGCCGACTAATTGAAATTTCGGCTGCACGGGATTCATAAGCGGTCCTATCATATTGAAAAAATTCTGTATGCCCAAATCCTTTCTTATCGGCGCGATATTTTTCATAAATCCGTAATAAAACGGCGAATGCAAATAACAAAAATTCGTTTCTTCGAGTTGTTTTTTTAGGATTTCGTCGTTGTCGGTCAATTTGTATCCTATCGCCGTCATAATATCCGACGAACCAAACGACCCCGACGCGCTTCCCGCCCCGTGCTTTACGACAGGATATCCCGCTCCCGCGACGATAAACGACGAAAGCGTCGAAATGTTAAACGTATTTTTTCTGTCGCCGCCCGTGCCGCAGGAATCGATGGCGTTCTGCGTTCCGACATTCGGCTTTTTTCCGAGTTCCAAAAAGGCGGTTCGAAAAGCGTTAAGTTCTCCGACGGTAATTCTTCTCATTTCAAAGATAGTAAGAAACGATGCCACTTGCGCCACAGGATATTTCCCTTGCGCCATTCCGACCATCGCGTCAAACGCTTCCTGAAAACTGAGTATTCCGCCGGCGATAAGTTTGTCCAAGATTTTTTTCATTTTTCCTCCAAAATTTTTGTTTGGGAATTATACATAATTTTAACAAGGGGAAAATACTATTTGCGCGAACGCGAAACAAAAAAGAGACGATTTTTCAATGCTGTTCTTTGTCAAATAATAATCGTAAAAAACATAAAAAACGTTTTTTTTTAATTGAAATTATTTACACTTCTCTTGTGCATAAAGTATTTTTACAGGCGATAAAAATACTTAACGACAAACATTTAAAGCCCGATTGATTTTTAGAGATTTCAGGTAAATGGTATTAAAGGAGTATTTATTATGAGTACAGTAGGCGAAGTCCTTAAATTTGTCAAGGAAAACGACGTGAAATTCGTTAAACTCGCTTTTTGCGATTTGTTCGGATTTCTTAAAAACGTCGCTATCGTTTCGGAAGAGTTAAGCGCCGCGTTTGAAAACGGAGTGTCGTTTGACGCGCATTCCATAAAAGGTTTTCGAGACGCAACCGATTCGGATTTGTTTCTTTTTCCCGACCCGACTACGCTTACGGTTTTGCCGTGGAGACCCGGACCGGGCAGGGTCGTGCGGTTTTTTTGCGACGTAAAAAATCCCGACGGAACAATATTTCCTTGCGACTCGCGAAATCTGCTGAAATTTGTAGAAAAACGCTGCGAAAAAATGGGATATGCGTGCAAAATCGGCGCGGAATGCGAATTTTATCTCTTCAAAACCGACGAACTTGGCGAGCCGACCCAAACGACGCTCGACGGAGGCGAATATCTTGACATCGCGCCGCTTGACAAAGGCGAAAATATACGTCGCGAAATTTGTTTGACGCTCGAAGAAATGGGAATAAATCCCGAAACGTCGTATCACGAGAGAGGTCCCGGACAAAACGAAATAGATTTTAAGTTTAACTCCCCGCTGAAATGCGCCGATAATTTTATGACTTTCAAAGCGGTGGTAAAAGCCATTGCTTTGCGCAACGGATTATTCGCTTCTTTTATGCCGAAACCTATACAGGAAGCGCCGGGAAACGGAATGCACATCGGAATTTCGCTTATTCAAAACGGAGTTAATATTTTCAAAAACATAGGAGACGGAAACGCAAAAATCGCGGAAAGTTTTATTGCGGGAATACTTTCAAAAACGCCCGAAATAACGACTTTTCTAAATCCGCTGCTAAATTCTTTCGACCGTCTCGGCGAATTTGAAGCGCCGAAATTCGTATCGTGGTCGCGGCAAAATCACTCGCAACTTGTGCGGATTCTCGCGCCCGGCGGCGAAAAAACAAAAATGGAACTGCGCTCTCCCGACCCGTCGCTAAATCCTTATCTCGCGTTTTCGCTAATTATATCCGCAGGACTCGACGGAATAGAAGAAAAACTTGCTCTTTGCGAGCCGCTAAATATGGATTTATCTTCGACGGACAAAAACGCGATTAAAAATCTGCGCCGTCTGCCCGAAAATTTGGACAAAGCGATAGATTTAACCGAAGAAAGCAAATTCGTTAAAAAAGTAGTCGGCGAAAATTTGCTTTCAAAATACATTGGCGTCAAAAAAGACGAAATATTGGCGTTTGCCGAAGCGTGCAGATGCAAAGGCGAATCCTGCGACCGCTATGAAGGCGACGTATGCGAAAATACCTGTCGCGGCAAAACGGAATTTTACAGAACTAAATATTTCAATACTATGTAAAATGGATAATATATTAGTCGTAACTCAAGCGCAAAAAAATACGGCGTTTTTAATGGAAACGCTTAATATGGCATTTTGCGGAAGTGCGATTTCCGTTTTGCATTCTGGCGCGCAAGTGCGGCAACAAATTATAGAGCGCGATTTTGATTTGGCGATAATAGACGCGCCGCTTTTGGACGAATCGGGCGAAAGTTTATCGCGATATATCGCGTCGAAAGACAAAGCGCAGGTTATACTTATGGTAAAAGGCGAGATTTTTGACGAAGTATCCGCAATAACCGAAAACGACGGCGTTTTGGTGATCGTTAAACCGTTGGATAAAAATTTATTTTGGTCTGCGCTGAAACTTGCTCAATCGACGCAAAAAAAACTCAAAAAAATGCGCGTAGAAAACAGCAAACTCAAACAGAAAATCGAAGACATACGAATTATAGACCGCGCAAAATGGATTTTAATTTCAAACCTTAAAATGACCGAGCAGGAAGCGCACAGATTCATAGAAAAACAGGCGATGGATATTCGCGCCACAAGAAGAGAAATAGCCGAAAGAATATTAAAAACATACGAAAGTTGAGAAGGATTTCCCAAACACAATCATCTGTGTTTATAAAACACTTTCAATTCGGCTGAATCGGTTAAAAAATTAACTTTTTCGATAACTATTTTAAGCACGTCGTAGCCGAAACGCTGTTTCAAATCGGCGTAAAGTTCAACTTTTTTGTCTTTTGCCAAAAGTTTTGTGTTGTCGTAAATTATTATTGTCTGCGCCGAATTTGCGCGAATAAACATATTTTCGCAAAAGAAAATACCGCCGCAAATCAAACCGTCGGCAAGCAAAACCGCGACAATCGGAAGTTCCATTGTGGCAAGCGAATTTATTACGCCTAAAATTATCGCCGCAAACAAAAAAGTCATTTCGCGAACTTGAATTTGTTCCGTTCTGAAACGCAAAATAGATATTATTGCGAAAAGTCCAAAAGCAAAACCAGTTTTAATTTTTACGCTCGCGAGTAGAGAAGCCGCCGTAAAAATCAAAATGTTAGACACAAAAAAACTGAAAGAAAATTCTTTTATTCTGTGTTCGTTAGCGTAAATTACGCAAATTAAAATGTAGGCAAAAACAAAATTTACGGCGAATCTAATTGCAAAAAACGCCAAAAAATTCAAATCATACGCTTCTAAATTCAAAATCATAAATAATTCTCACTTTCTCTTTCGTTTTCAAAAAATAAATTTCTTATTTTCGGCAAAAAAATATTTTTTTTAATATCTTCTTTGGTTAAACAAATTCCGACGCAATATTTTGAAAATCCGCTTGGCTCTATGTGTTTTGAACGCAAATATTTTTGTAAAAAAGTACGTTCTCCGTTTTTTTCGCGCTTTATTTCGATAATCGCCGTGTTGGGAAGCGAAATTTTTTTATCTAAAAATTCGTATTTTAGTCCAAAGTCAAGCGTTGCTCTTTCGGGAAAATTTTTGCTCAAAAGCGTAATTCTGCTAAATTTTACGGCAAGCGACGGCGATAAATTTTCGCAGAAAAAACCGTTTTCTTTTGCCAATTCTTCAAAATCCGCGTCAAATTCTTGCTGAAAAACTTCGCGTTTTTTACGAAATTTTATCGTTTTACCCGTGTTGAGTTTTTTCTTGATTTCGTTGAAAATTTTTCCGTTGCTTAAATAATGTCGCGTGCGAAATTTAAAGCGATTTGCCCGTCCGTTTTTGTGACATTTAAAGCAAAATAAATCGGGCGTGTCAAAATAAAGCGTATCGTAATCCTGAACTTTTGAGTTATCCACTTGCAAAATCGAATAATTTTGCGCAATATTTTTATTTTGCAAAAAATCGACCGCGCCGTCAATTTTCAAGATAAATTTTGTATCGAATCGATTTTGAAACGCAAGTTTTTCGCAATTTTCAAGAGAATAATTTTCAAAATTTCGCAATTCGTTTTCAAACAAATTTTTCATTAGAGAATTTCCTAAAAAAACAATTTTTTTGAGCGTAAAATAATTATTTTCCGAAATCATTATTCAAAAATTCGTAAAAAATAACAAAAAATTCGCTTTTTCAACTCAAAATTTATTATTTTAACGCATTATGAAATCGAAAATTTTAATAATTATAATATTGTTTTTCGCGTTTGCTTTTTCACAAGACGAAAAAAAGAAAAAAGATAAAGTGAAATTTGGCGGAATTGCCGAAGTAGGAATCGACTTTAAAGCGGTCGGCGGACTTGGCGACAGAGTGGTGAACGACAGCCGATTAAACAGAATCGGCGTCGTAGAAACCGAATTGAAAATTTTGCCCGCCGACAGCGTAGAAGTCGAATTTGACTTGGAATTTGACCATCGTTTTACCGATTTGAACTTAAAAAAATTGTTTGTGCGCTACAATTTTGACAATTCAAATGCCCGCGTGGGATTTATGAAAAAAATGTTTTCGTTGGAAGAGATAAAAAGCGAAAAAGACAATTTACTCATAAAAAAATCTATGATAAACGATATTTTGGAAGATTTTTGCCTTTTAGGACGCGATTTTACGATTCAATACAGATATAAATTTCCGTCTTACACACTTATAGGCGGATTTGCGGGAGACGGTTCGGCGAGAACGTTCGTCAATTTGGCTCTGATTTCCAAACAAATTTCAAAAACAAAATTTTTTATCGCCGGAATGTATGAAAATTATTTGGAAAAAGAAGACGGTTCGGAAGAGCCAAAAAATTCGGTTTTCGGCAATTTTGGTTTGGAGTTTGACGGCAAATTTACCGATTTTGAATTTGAAGCGCTTTGGGGGAAAAATCCTGAAAAATACGGATATTTGTATTTGAACTATTACGATTCTTTGGCGTATAGGGAAATACAAAATATTGGCTTTTTAGGATTGCGATTTCAAGAAAGTTTTCCCATAGAAATTAAGCGAAAACATTTGAAAAAGTTAGTTCCGATTTACGAAATTTCGTATTTCAACGATTCCGTTAATCTTAAAAACGCATATTGGCAGGCGCGTCCGGGAGTGAATTTTTGCTTTACTAAAAAAGACCGCTTGCAATGGCGCACAAATATAGATTTAATTATGACGGCGAAAAATCAAACGTCAAAATCCCCGCAGATAATAAGCGAGAGAATTTTAACCGAAATTTATGTAGTTTGGTGAATATTTATGAATGGCAAAATGAAAATATTAAAAACATTTACGCGCGCATTTTACGTCGCGGGAATATTTTTGTTCGTTTCCTGTTCGCAATTTAATAACGAAGTTCCGCAAAAATTATTCGGTTTGCCGCATATCGCCATAGAAATGCGCGAAGACGATTTTGCCGATTTGCGAAAAAACGCATTGGTAAACGAATACGCCGCAATAACGATAGAAAAAGACGGCGTAAAAAAAACGGGAAAAATCAGGCGGCGCGGAAACTCTTCGCGATATTATCCGAAGCCGTCTTTTCACATTAAAACCGACGAAGGCGATTGGCATTACGTCGCGCAAAACGCCGACAAAAGTTATTGCAGAGAAGTTTTTGCGAATATAATTTTTGAAAAAGACGGCGATTTTTTAGTTCCGAAAACGCATTTTGTCGCTTTGAGCATAAACAACGTTTATCAAGGACTTTACATTTCGCGCGAACCGATTGACGAAAAGTTTTTTGAACGGCGAAACGTCAAAATAAATTCGCTTTATCGCATTACAATGAGCGGAGCGTTCACATTCAAAGACGGACGTAATTCGTCGATGAGTTTTGAAAAACTTATTCCGCAAAGTTCAATAAATTACGACGATTTGAACATTTTAATCTCCGCTTTGGACGAAAACGACAAAGAAAGAATAAAAAAAATTTTGAATATAGACAATGTCGCAAAATATTCTTTTATGTGTTCGTCGATATATCATATCGACGGAATTACGAATAATATTCATATATGCAACACAAAAAACGACGGCAAATTTCAGATAATTCCATACGATTTGGATTTTACGTTTGGAAATACGAGAGAAGACGGTTTTGTAATTCCTACTAATTTCCCCAAATTTGAAAACGGACTTTTGGAAAAAGCGGAAGATATTTATTTAAGCGAAAACGATTCGATTACTGGGAAATTATTGAAACGAGAAGATGTCGTTTTCAATACTTTGCATAATATTGACAATATTATTGAAATTTTAGACAGTTTGAAAAACGAGTTTTCGCAGGCGTACAAATTCGACCCGTATATTCAAGGTGAAAATTTGGGCGAGCATATTGCGGAAATAAAAACGTATATTCGGACTAAACTTAATAAATTTTGAAATAAATAAATAAGCGTTACGTTTTTTATTTGCGGGAGTGTTGTGAGCAATTAGTATTTTCTCAATAAAAATAAGGAGAAAAATTTGGAAAAAATTGAAAAAACATCGAAAATTTTTGTCGCGGGACACAGAGGAATGGTCGGCGGAGCCATAGTAAGAAAACTTAAAGAAAACGGATTTACCAACATTATCACAAAAACACACGACGAATTAGACATAACAAATCAAGCGGCGGTCAATGGTTTTTTTGAGAAAGAAAAACCGCAATTCGTCTTTTTGGCGGCGGCAAAAGTCGGCGGAATTTACGCAAACAACACTTACAGATACGATTTTATTTATCAAAATTTAATGATTGCGGCAAACGTAGTGGAAGCGGCAAGAAAATTTGGCGTAAAAAAACTTTTGAATCTCGGCTCTTCCTGCATTTATCCGAAATTTGCAGAACAGCCAATAACGGAAAACTCGCTTTTGACGGGCGAATTGGAACAGACAAACGAGCCGTATGCTTTGGCAAAAATTGCGGCTATAAAACTTTGCGAAAGCGCAAATAGACAATATAATTGCGATTTTATTTCGGCGATGCCGACAAATTTATACGGAATCGGCGACAATTATCATCCTGAAAATTCGCACGTGCTTCCCGCATTGATTAGACGTTTTCACGAAGCAAAAGTTGCAAATTCAAACGAAGTCGCCGTTTGGGGAACGGGCTCTCCTTTGCGCGAATTTTTATTTGCCGACGACGTTGCCGACGCCTGCCTGTTTTTAATTCAAAATTATTCGGGAGACAAACACGTAAACGTCGGCAGCGGCGAAGAAATAACGATAAAAGCGCTCGCCGAAACGATAAAACGCATCGTAGGATTTCAGGGAAATTTGACTTGGGACAAATCAAAACCCGACGGCACCCCAAGAAAACTTATGGATTCGTCTTTTTTAAGAGGACTCGGCTGGAAACCCAAAGTAAATTTTGAAGAAGGCATTAAAATCGCTTACGAAGATTTTTTGAGGAGAATATGAAAAACAAAAATTATTTTTTGTCAAATTGCCGAAATCAAAAAGGCAAATGGTATTTTCTTTGGATAAAAGGAGAAAAAATATAGATGTTTTTGTATCACGGAACTAATATAAAATTTGATAAAGTAAGAATAATTCTGCCGAACAGAACGCTTGATTTTGGAGCGGGATTTTACACAACAAGTAATAAAACGCAAGCGATTGATTGGGCAAAAGTTGTGGTTAAAAGAGCCAATTTCGGCAAACCTTTATTAAATATATATGAGTTTGATGAAAATTCGCTACAAGAATTATCGGTAAAGAAATTTGAAAAACCGACGAAAGAATGGCTTGATTTTGTTTGCGAACATAGAATAGAAAAATACTCGGACGATAATTACGATTTAATAATCGGTCCCGTTGCCAACGATAATACTATGCCGGTTTTGCAGGCGTATATGAACGCTAAAAACAAAGATTTATACGCGCCTGTTGCGTTAAGCGAAATACAAGCCGAAAAATTGATAGACCAATTTGTTTTTAAGACGAATTTGTCGTTAAAACGAGTTAAATTAAAGGAAATTATCGAATTATGAAAAAAATAAACAGCGATTATTTGTATTTTTTCGATATTTGGGTGATACCAAAAATATGCGAAGTTTATAAAATTGACGAAAAAACGGCAATAAGAAACTTTATTTTTTCGCAAACGTATAAAATGTTATCCGACGAAGAATTAAAATTGTTTAGAGAATCGCCGTTTGTAATATTTGATATGTATAAAAATGAACTTGAAAACGGAAATCCGCGAGAATCGTCGTACATAAAAGGAGACGCTTATTATGTCCAATGAATATGCTTTTTTTCTGTATCTTTTGGAAAAATACGCCGAATATAAAAACGTATATACTGCGGATTTATTAACGGAACTTGACGAAACGAACATAAGCGAATATATTATGCAGATGTATCAGATGTATCATACAGAACGGATTGAAAACGCCTTTTTGGATATAGACAATAAATTTGAGGAGAAACTAATATGAAAAAAATTATTGCTTTTTTAATTTTAATAGCGGTTTTTGCGATTTTTGCGCAAATTCCGCATCCCGATTCGCTGAAGTTTGGCGAATTAAAATGGAAACTTCCGGACGGAAAAACTTATAGAAAAACCATCGGCAAAATTCCGTTTTATTACGAAAAAGACAATTCCGTCGGACTTTTTTATTTTCAGATGAGTTTTGAAGCGGGAAGTTTACTTGAAACCCCACAGCCAAAAGGAGTTTCGCAGTTGTATTCGTTATCTGTAAGAAGCGGCGGAAGCAAAAAATTTTCTCCCGCAAAAATTGACAGTTTGCTCGCGCTAAACGCCGTTTCAATTTCGGTAAACGCAGGAAACGACAGGACGGATTTTATTGTTTCGGGACTTTCGCAAAATCGAAAAATCGCCTTTGAAATTCTTGAAGATATTCTGCAAAATCCGCTTTTTGATTCCGCGAGAGTTGAACTGAACAGAACAAAATTAGCGCAAAAAATAATTCACAGATTCGATAATCCCGCAAACTTGCTTTCGGCGGGTTGGAAATCGCTGATTTATCCCGAAACGCCAATAAGCGAACTTTTGCCGTCGGATTTTGCCGAAAAAATTACGAAAAACGACCTTTTATCGTATCACAAATATTTGACGAACGATGCAAAAATAATAGTCGCGGCAAGCGGCGATATTGACGAAAATGTTATAAAAAGTTTTGTTGAAAAGAATTTCGGCAAAAAGCGAAACGAAAATTCGCGCAAATTTCCCGAAATAAAAACGGCTGACTCTCCGAAAACCGTCATAATTCACAAAGACGGCTTAAATCAGTCGTATGTTATTGCGGGATTGCCGTCTTTTAAGCGTCCCGACGACAGATTTTATCCGCTTACGATTTTTAACGAAATTTTGGGCGGCGGATTTAATTCGCGACTTGTTTCGCGGATTCGCAGCGACGAAGGGCTGACTTATTCTATCCATTCGCAAATTGGTAGCAATTATCGCTTTCCCGCGACGTTTGCCGTGCAGTTTTTCACAAAAATAGAAAGCACAAATCGCGCTTGCGTTTTGGTCGACGAAATTATTGAAAATACCGCAAACGAAAAATTTTCGGCGGACGAAGTAAATGAAAAAATCGAGCAGTTTATTTTGTCGCTTCCGTCGGCTTTTCGCACGAGCGAAGACAGGGTTTCGACGTTTTTGAAAGACGAATTTGACGGCAGAAAATCAAATCATTACATTGAATATGAAAAAAGATTGAGAGTAATTTCGGCGGACAGCGTGAGTTTCGAGGCGAAAAAATTTCTCGGCGAAAAAGAATTTTTTACGGTTGTCGTTACCGATACTTCCGCGCTAAAAAGTATGCCCGAATACAACGGATTTTCGCTCGAAAAATTAAACCCCAAAATTATCGACGTAAAAGAATTTGAAGAAAATTTGGGGAAAATCGAATAAAAAATGTTGCCGTTTGAACTTATTGCGACAAATAAAAATTCTTTTGCCCGTGCGGGAAAATTTGCTACCGCGCACGGCGAAATAGAAACGCCCGTTTTTATGCCCGTAGGAACGCAGGCGAGCGTAAAATCGCTTTCGCCGCACGAACTTTTAGATTTAGGCGCAAAAATAATTTTGGCGAACACTTATCATTTGCATTTGCGACCCACAAGCGAAATAATTGCGCAGGCGGGCGGGCTTCACAAATTTGAAAATTGGCGCGGCTCGCTCCTCACGGATTCGGGCGGATTTCAGGTTTTTTCACTCAAAGAAACGCGAAAAATTACCGACGACGGCGTGTATTTTCAGTCGCATATAGACGGCTCAAAACATTATTTTACGCCCGAAAAAGTTATGCAGATAGAACACAATTTAGGCGCCGATATTATTATGCCGTTTGACGAATGTCCTCCGTCGACAGCCGAATTTATTCAAATAAAAAAAGCGGTTGAGCGCACAATAAAATGGGCGAAAAAGTGTAAAGAAACGCACGAAAAAATACCGTTTTATCACGGCTACGAACAATTTTTATTTGGAATTGTGCAGGGAGGAATTAACGAACAGTTGCGCGAATATTGCGCGAAAGAACTCATAAATTTGGATTTTGACGGCTATTCGATAGGCGGACTTGCGGTTGGAGAAAGCAACGAAGATATGTATAAAATTGCAAAATTCAGCGCGAATTTACTTCCGCAAAATAAGCCGCGATACCTTATGGGAGTGGGGAAGCCGATTGATATTATAGAATGTATAGATAGCGGCGTCGATATGTTTGATTGCGTTATGCCGACGAGAAATGCGCGAAACGGTTCGGTTTATTCGTGGAATGGGCAGGTAAATATCAGAAATTCAAAATACAAGACCGATTTTGATAATCCGATTGATAAAAATTGCGATTGTTATACTTGCAAAAATTTTTCGCGGGCGTATATTCGTCATTTGTATCTTGCGGGCGAAATTTTGGCGCTGCGACTTCTCTCGCTTCATAACGTTCATTTTTACGTTAATTTGGTAAAAATCGCAAGAGAGCAAATTCTTAACAATTCTTTCGACGAATGGAAAAAGGAAATTTCGGTGAAAATATAATTTGCTTGTCAATAAAAAAAATACGCTTTTTTTAACTTTTATTTGCCTCGCGAAATTCCCTAATGCGATTTAAAAATTTTTCGCCGTATTTTTCCATTTTGCTTTTTCCGACGCCCGATATTTGCAAAAATTCCTTTTCGTTAGACGGCAAACGAATCGACATATCGATAAGCGAACTGTCGTGAAATATAACATACGCGGGAACTTTTTCTCTGTTGGCTAATTCCAAACGCAATTTTTTTAGCGCCGACAATAAATTATCGTTTATTCCGAGTTTTGCGGCATTGTGAAATTTTTCCTTAAACGGTTTGTTTTTATACAAAATAATATCTTTTCTATACGGCATTAAAATCTGTTTTCTGTCGCGCAAAATTTCGTTTGATTTATCGGTTAATTTTATTATCGGATATTTATCCGTCGTTTGCAATAAAAATTCCTTATCGATAAGATAATCGCAAATATTATGAATTTCCTTTTGCGAATATTCTTTCATAATTCCGTAAGTCGTCAGTTTGTCAAAGCCAAATTCAAAAACTTTTTCGGAGTTGCCTCCCCGCAAAACTTCGATAATTCGCGTAATTCCAAATTTCTGATTCATCCGCCAAACGCACGACAAAATTTTTTGCGATTCTATCGTAATATCCTTTTTTTCTATCGGATTTTTGTTGTCGCAATTCCCGCAATTTCCGCATTTTACGTCTTCGTCGTCGCTAAAATAATCCAAAATATAATCTCTAAAACAGTCGGCTGTTCGGCAATAATTTACGATTTTATTCAAGCGTTCCCTATCGCGTTTTTGAATAATTTCTATTTCTTCCTGCGATAGTTCGGGATTGTTTTCGCCCGTTTTTTCGATAAACATTTTAATCGTAATTATATCGCTGTTTGAAAAATAAAGCACGCACTCCGACGGCGAACCGTCGCGCCCCGCGCGTCCCGCTTCCTGATAATAACCTTCAATATTTTTCGGCATATTATAATGTATAACATACGAAACGTTGCTCTTATCGATTCCCATTCCGAAAGCGTTTGTCGCGACAATAATTTTTTTTCTGTCGAAAATAAAATCGTCCTGATTATTTTTGCGTTCGTCGTTTGAAAGTCCCGCGTGATAGCGCGTCGCGTCAAAATTGTCTTTTTGTAATTTTTCGCAAACGTCCTCGACGGTTTTGCGCGTGGAACAATAAATAACGCCGCTTTTTTCAGAATTTTCTTTGAGATATTTTAGCAATTCGTCATACTTATTTTTGGGTTTTTTCACGTCAAAATATAAATTTTCGCGATTAAAACCCGTCGTTAAAATATGCGGATTTTGCAGTTTAAGAATTTCGGCAATATCGTTTTTAACGTCTTGCGTAGCCGTCGCGGTGAATGCGGAAATTATTGGACGTTTTGAAAGATTGTTCATAAATTCGCCGATTTTTAGATAACTCGGGCGAAAATCGTTTCCCCAATGCGAAATACAATGCGCTTCGTCTATCGTTATCATTGAAATGTCGCACGTTTTGGCGAAAGAAACGAAATCTGCGCTATCAAGCCGTTCGGGCGCGGCGTAAATTATTTTATATGCGCCTTTTTTAGCGTTTTCAAGAACTTTAACTGTTTGACTATAACTTAATTCCGTATTTATAAACGCGGCGGGAATTCCGTCTTCGACCAAACTTAAAACTTGGTCGCGCATAAGCGAAATCAGCGGTGAAATTACGACGGTAATTCCTTCTAAAATCATCGCGGGAATTTGAAAGCATATCGATTTTCCCGCGCCCGTCGGCATTACCGCCAAGCAGTCGCGTTTTTGCAATATGGAATCGATTATTTCTTCTTGTCCTTTTCTAAAACTCGAATATCCGAAATATTGTTTAAGAACTTCGTGTTTTGTCATTTTTATTTTTTCCAAAACTTAAAACGGTCGTTATTATTGTTCATAAAAATACTATTTGGCGATAAAACAAAAAGGGACGTATCCCGCAAAATACATCCCACCCCGCACAACAAAATTAAAAAAATTTTCACAAAAAATCACAAAAATTACAAAAAACACTTGACATTTAAAAAAATATGTTGCATAATATATTATGAAAGCGGGTAATAATATCCGACCAAACAAAAAAGGAGAAAATATAATGAAAAAT
>Ga0182485_1003_pt1 | contig 49166 bp, 48 predicted proteins | sample TergutMp193P3_FD_120825 | JGI IMG/M metagenome (GOLD analysis project Ga0182485, IMG submission 120825)
CTAAAAATGAAGAAACAAGGGAATTTCCAAAAGGTTACAATGGTAGTTTTGACGACCCGCTTTCGTTAAAAATATTAAATGAAGAAGCGGATATAGTATGTACAAATCCGCCGTTTTCGCGGGCGCGGGATTATTGGGATATTGTTATAAATAGCGGCAAAAAGTTTTTAATTATTTCAAATTTTACAAATGTTAAAAACGACGCTTATATTCCGTATTTTATGAACAAGCAAGTATGGGCGGGATACAACGAAGTATATTGGTATTTAACTCCAAAAAAGCAAATTACAAAGGCGGCGGGTCATTGGTATACGAATCTCCCGATAAAAGATAGACCGAAATATAGGAATATAAAACTTATGCCTCTGAAAAATATACCAGAAAAGATAAAGAATACGATAATAAAAGAATATGATGATTCTAAAACATTATTGGTAAATAATAACTACATACCGAGCGACTATAAAAAGCCGTTTGCCATTTCCGTATTTCCCATATTAAGCGGAATATTAGAAAAAGGATATGAAATAGTTCAAGAAAAACAGTATCGCCCGTACATAAATGGTAAAGAAGTTTTTGCAAGAGTTTTGGTGCAGAAAATTTAATTTTGTTTTGGAAAATTTAATGATTTATTTCAAAAAAAACGCGATTTTTTTAATTGTCTTAACTCTTGCGATTTTCGCAATATTTTTCAAAATTACGCAGGGAATAAAAGTCGATTCTTCCGTTTTGTCGCTTATTTCCAACGATAAATCCAAAAAATTTATTCAAGATTTAACCGACAACGCCGCCGACGAATTGTCGCGAAAAGTATTTTTTTTGATATTAGACGAAGATGAAGAAAACGCTGTAATTTCCGCAAAAAAAGTAATGGAATTATCGCAAAAATCGGCGATTTTCAGCGAAATTTCTTCGGGAACTACGCCAAAAATCGAAAAAGAATATTTTGACTGGTTTTTCAAACAAAAATATTCGCTTCTATCCGACAATATGCGAAAAATTATCGAAACTCCAAACTCTTCGCAAGAATTTATAAAATACTACAATGAAAGAATTTTTGCGCCTCTGCCCGATTTTTACGGTGAAAACTTAAACGCCGACCCGCTAATGCTTTTTGTAGAAAAAATGCTTGAATTAAACGGAAATTCGCGCTGGATTTCCATAGACGAATTTTTAATTTATCCCGCCGACACGACCGCGATTTTAATAACCGCGACGTTAAAAGAAAACAGTTTTTCGCCGAAAATTCAAAACGAATTGGAAAATTTAATTTCGCAGATAAAAAACTCAATATCTTCTTATATTTCAGTAACTTCCGCCGCTCGTTACGCAAAAGTCGGCTTTGACGAAGGCAAAAGAGACGCCTCAATAATCGGCGCGATTTCGTTTGTTGTCGTAATAATTTTGCTTTTTGTAGTTTTTCGCAATATCTTAGTTATTTTTACGGGACTTATACCGATTTTTTGCGGATTGATTTTCGCGTTTGCCGCGCTTCTTTTACTCTCGCCCGAAATAAACGTTATCGCCTTATCTATGGGCGCGTGCTTTGTGGGTGTCGTAATCGATTATTCTTTGCACTATTTAGTGCAAAACGAAACGGAACCGCAAAAACGGCTAAAATTGATTTTCGGCGGGATTTCTTTAAGCGTATTTTCAACAATCGCAGGGTTTTGCGCGTTTTTCATAACTCCCGTTTCAGGACTTCGACATATCGCAATTATGAGCGTTTTCGGACTTTTGGGCGCGTATTTGAGCGTTGTAATTTTATTCCCGAACATAAAATTCGCCAACCTTAAACTTCCCGTTAAATTGCCGCAAAAAACAGTCGGGCAAGTTCCGTTTTTCATCGTAATTTTTGTCGCGATTTTAATTATAACCGTTTCAATTCCCGGAATTTTGAAAGTAAAATATAACGACGGAGTTGAAAATTTTAGAAATCCCGCGCCCGAACTTGAAGCGCAAGAATCTCTTTTACGAAAATTTACGGGAAATACGGAAGCGAACAAATTTTTAGCGGTTGTCGGCAAAAACGAAGATAATATATTAAACGAATTGTCAAAAGTTTCAATAGAACTTAATATTCTCAAAAATAACGGAGTTATTGAAAATTATCGCTCAATCGGACAATATTTGACAAGCGCAAAAAACGCGGAAAAAAATCACAAAAATTTACTGAAAACCCTAACGCAAAACGACGGCGAAGTACTTAAATATTTGCGGGAAATCGGATTTAAAGACAGCGTTTTGCAAAATTTAGTCAATGAATTATCCGAAAAAAATTATGAAATTTACGGGTTTGAACAATTTTTCGACTCGTCTATCGGAAAAAATTTCAAATCCGCATTTTTTCGCGGCGATTCTTTACTTGCCGCGCTTGTTTTGCTTGATAATATTAAAGACGAAAACGCGATAAAAGCGCTTGAAAACAAAACGACTGTTTTCTATATAAACAGAATCGACGAAATAACTTCCGTTTTGCAAAATTATCGTAAAATTATGTTGAAAACTCTTTATATCGCGGCGGGGGTAATTTTATTATTTCTGTTTATTTATTTTTTCTTTTCAAAATCAGGCGGATTTTCATCGGCTATTTCGGTAATAATCGCGCCGTTTTTAACGCTTATTTTAACGCAGGCAATTTTTGGATATTTAGCAATAGAACAAAATTTAATGCACTGCGTCGGGCAATTATTAGTTTTGGGAATTGGCGTGGATTACTCGGTTTTCAGGGCAAAAAGTCAAAAACATCCAAACGAGACCGAATTTGCGGTTCTGCTTTCCTGTATAACTTCGCTTACGGCGTTTGGACTTTTGTTTTTCGCAAAAACGCCCGCGCTTAAATCAATGGGCGAAATTATCGCTTTGGGAATTATTTTGTCGTATTTATTTTCGCTTTTGACAAGGAAAAAAACATAATTTCATCGCCATAAAACCGCGTTTTTTCTATCAGAAACTTTTGTTTTTTTATCGTCAAACGTCCCGATTATAAAAACGGGTCCAATTTCGGCAATTTGTCCGAATTCGTTTTTTCCGTCCCAAACAAATTTGGTTTGCGACGCGGATTCAAAGGTTTTTAGTAAATTTCCGTCCATAGAATAAATTTCTATTTTTACCGTTCCGTTTCTCGGTTTTTGCGCGGTTATTATCAAACTGTCCAAATGATTGTCGTTATTTGGAGTAAATTTTTTGCTCGACAAATTTATCGCAAAATTTTTTATTTCGCCAAATTTCAATACCGCGCCCGGATTCGCCGCGCCCGCAAAAACGTTGCTTTCGTCAAAACCGTCTTTGTTTATGTCTCTGCGCTGAACAGTCGATTTATCCGACGCGCCCGAAAAAATATCGCTCGTCCACGCAATGCTATCGACCGCGCCAAACGGAGCGAGCAAATAGATAGTGTCGGAATAATTGTTTATTTTTCGCCAATTTGGCGCTCTTACCATATTTACCAATCCGCTGCTTTCTCTTTCGGAAACGCAAAGAATTTTATTTTTTGGACATTCGATACGCGGAAGATTTACGACGCTTCCGCCGACGACTAACTGCCAATTTTCAAGCGGAAAACATTCGTCTTTCCAATATAATTCTATCCATTCGACAGCCGCTCGGGAATCCACTTCCGTAATTACGATAGCCCTTTCTTTTACAAATAAATTCGCGGTAGAAATCGTATCAAATATTATCTTTTTATCAATATTCCATTCAAAAATCGCCGACGACGCAAGCGGTTTCGTTAAAAAGACATCTCCCGTTTTTTCACTTAATTCAAAATCTTCGACTTTTGCGGTTTTGCCAAAGTTTTTATATAAAATTTTACACTCAAATTCGGCGTCGTTTTTTTCTATTTTATATTCGCGAAGAACTCCGTTATTAAAATTTTTTATTTTTCCTACGCTCGGTTTTTCGACATTCCAAACGCTATCTGGATTTTCAAATAAACTTTGCGGAACTATCGAATATCCTGACGTTTCGTTTTCCGACGGATATAACTTAAATCTGCCGTTTTCAAATGAGTTTCTGCATTCTGCGACAGTGTCGTTTCCGTTCAAAACTACAAAACCGTCGTTAGCCGCAAATCCGTTGCAAATTTGCACCAAATTTACCGTCAAAACCACTACGGAATCGGGAATATCGAGCGAATATTGGTCGTAAATCGGAATAATATCTCTATCCAAAATCATTGCGATTTGTCCCGATTTTATTTCGGTAGTTCCACTTATTCCCTGCGAAATCGCGCCTTTTTCTATCGGCAAAATATTGTTGAAAACCGCGCCCGTCCAAAGCCGCATTCCTTCGACAGAAACGGTTTCGTCGCCCAAATTTACCAACTCAATATATTGATGCGTTCGTCCGCCGCCGATGTCTGTGCTTCTTCCGACGGGATTTCTCATAACTTCGCTGACCTTTATCTGCGAAAAAATTTGAAACGACGCTAAAAAAATTATTGCTAAAAATTTCATTAAATTTCCTTATTTTTGCTATTTTTTGTTGTAAAATACTTTTTTATCTTAAAATAAAAATTATTTTTCACAAAAATTTTCAATAAGGAAAATATGAAATATATTTCGTATAACGAATATCCGCAAGCGGGCAGGTTTAAAATTATAATTTTTCTCGCTCTCGCCGCTTTTTTGGCTTGGTATTCAAAACAATCGGGGACAAATCCGTTTAAAATGCAGAGTTCGTATTATTTTGACGGAAATTCTGTCGTTTTTTTTGAAAAAAATCACAAAACGGAAAGCGAAAAATACAAAATTTCCATTCCGCTCGATTCCGCGACCAAAGATATTTCGAGCGTTTTTATTTACGGATGGGAAATTACGAATAGAAATTGGGGACTTTCGGCAAAATCTGGCGACACTTTAATTATTTTTTCTTTCGGAAACGTTCAGGATTTTAATAACTCTCAAATTTTATGCGACGTTTTAGTTTCGTCGGGCGATTCGTCAAAAGTAGCCGAAGAACGTTTTTTCTTTCGTCCGAAAATGACAATTTGGTATGCCGAAAATAAAAACGATAAAACGCCTGCAAAAAATATTTACATTCCAAAACCAAACGAAAAATTTCGAGTGATGAAAAATCGCGAAAGATTGTCAATTTTGCCGATAAAATAAGTTTTTTCTTTTTTATTTTTGCGGCGAAACGTATTTTACCAATGAAAAAATATCATAAGGAATATTTTTATGAAATATAGTAAAATCACGCAAATAGAAAAAAAACTTTGTGAAATAGAAAACGAACTTATTAGAAACGGAATATTTTTAGAAAAACTTAAAGACATCGATTACGGCGTTCAAATTCTTGCAAAAGGCACAAGCGTAGAAGGAAAAGTTACGATTTATTATTCCGAAAAAAAAGGTTTAAGCGTTATTGAAAACACGAAAAACGACGCGACGAAAAATTTTGTCGCTTGTTTTAACGGACAACTATTTATACCTTCCGCGCCGAAAAGCAAGAAGTTTTTTGCCTACATCGGCTCGGACGAAGCGGGAAAAGGCGATTTTTTTGGTCCCTTGGTTACGGCGGGATTTTTTCTCGAAGACGAAAATATGCAAAACGACTTAAAAAATATGGGCGTTTGCGACAGTAAAAAACTCAACGATATAAAAATTTCCGAAATCGCAAAAAAATTGCACGCAAAATACAAAGAAAATATTGTGATAGTTCGTCCGTCCGTCGAAAAATACAACGATTTATACGCAAATTTCAAAAACTTAAACTATCTTTTGGGCTGGCAGCACGCGACGGTTTTTGAAGAAATGCGAAAAAAATTTCCGCAAGCAAAAACGGCGATTTTCGATAAATTTGCGGAAAAACGAGTCGTCGAAAATTTTTTGAAAGACAACAGGGACTTAAAAGTTGAAGCGGCGATTCACGGAGAAGACAGCCATATCGGCATTGCGGCGGCTTCCGTTATCGCAAGAGATTGTTTTGTAAATAGAATGAAAGAATTATCCAAAGGTTACGGAATGAATCTTCCGCTCGGCGCGGGAAAAATTGTTACGCGGGCGGGAAAAGATTTCATAAAAATGCACGGAAAAGAAAAACTTAATTTCGTCGCGAAAACGCATTTCAAAACGATGTTGGAATTGGAGTAAAAATTGATAAAAACTGCGCTTGGACAGGACTCTCACAGATTTGAAACGAAAAATCTTTCAAAACCGCTTATTTTGGGCGGAGTTCAAATTCCAAACGAAACGGGACTCGAAGGAAACAGCGACGCCGACGTCGTTTTGCACGCGCTTACAAACGCCGTTTCGGGAATAACTACCGTAAATATTTTAGGCAAAAAAGCCGACGAACTTTGCATAGAAAAAGGTATAAAAGACAGTAAAATTTACCTGCAAAAATCGCTTGAATACTTAAACGGATATAAAATTACGCATATTTCGTTTTCCGTCGAAGCGTTGAAGCCGAAACTTGCGGGATATATAGATAAAATTCGTGAAAATATAGCGAATCTACTCGGAATTTCGTTAGATTGCGTCGCAATGACGGCGACAACGGGCGAAGGACTGACAGATTTCGGAAAGGGATTGGGAATACAGGTTTTTGTTATTATTACTGCGGAAAAAAAATAAAATTTTTCAAAATACTTCAAAATTTCCCCTTTTTATTGCGGAAATTTATTATATTTCGTAAATAGGGTGGAGAAAGGTATGGGTTGCATTCCATTATGAAGAGATGGAAGAACCTATTGAATGTATATTGTTTTTATAGTTTATTTATCACGGTATGTTTTATCGTGGTCTTTTTGTTTTTCCAAAATTTTAATAAAAAACATCTCGTCTTCCAAATATTGCGACCGTATTTTAGCGGCGTATCTTTCTTCCGTCTATATAAACATCTAAACTTTTCGGCGTTACGGGTGCCGTTTCAAACCACCCTTTGCCACAAGATGTCTTGTGCGTCGGCAATCCCGTAATGCTTTTTTTATACTTTTGTTCTCCTTTCTTTAATAGGCGAAAATTATTTTATATTCAAAAAAAACGGTTCGGAGGATTTTAAGTGGATTTATACAAACAAAAATTTATTGAATTTATGGTAAGTTGCAAGGTTCTGACTTTTGGAGATTTTACCACAAAAAGCGGACGAAAAACGCCGTATTTTATCAACACGGGAAAATATGAAACGGGCGAACAAATAGCAAAACTCGGCGAATTTTACGCCGAAGCGATAATAAATAATTTCAAAAATTACAATGTACTTTTCGGTCCCGCTTACAAAGGGATTCCTCTCGCGACGACGACCGCTATCGCTCTTGCGCAAAAGGGCGTAAACGTCGGATTTTGTTTTAATCGCAAAGAAGTAAAAGACCACGGCGAAGGCGGTTCCATTATCGGCGCAAAACTCAAAGACGGCGACAACGTTTTAATCGTAGAAGACGTAACGACTGCGGGAACTTCCGTCGGCGAAACGCTTTCTATTCTTAAAAATGTCGCAAATTTATCGTTTTCAGGACTTATAGTAAGCGTAAATCGTCAGGAAAAAGGAACAGACGGACGAAGCGCGTTTTCTTTAATTTCGCAGGATTACAAAATAAAACCGCGCGCAATAGTAAATCTCGACGACATAGTAGAATTTGGCTACAAACGCGAGGTCTGCGGAAAAATACTCATAGACGAAGACGCAAAAAAGCGAATAGACGATTATCGTCTGCAATACGGGGCAAACGACTGATGGCGCAAGCGGACGCAACAGACATTTCGTCGTTTGACGCTTTTGCGCTTTCCATAGGCAAATTTATTGTCGACGGCATTTCGGAATTTGGGCATATGATGGCTTTTATGTGGAGCAGTTTTTTCGCAAAACCAAAATTTTCATCAATAGCCGAACAACTGCTTTTTGTAGGCGTGCGTTCTATGCCGATATGTCTTTTGGCTTCGGTTTTTACGGGATTTATCGCGACTTGGCAAGTGCATTATTTGGCAAAAGATATGGTCGGCTTGCAATATTTGGGAATGATGGTTCTGAAAGTTGTAGTGTCGGAACTCGGACCTACGCTTATAGGACTTGTTTTGGCGGGAAGAATCGGCGCAAAAGTAGCCGCCGAAGTAGGAACGATGAGAGTTACCGAACAGTTGGACGCTTTGACCTGCCTTTCGCTCGACCCGATGAAATATATAATTTCGCCGAGAATTATAGCGGCTTTCGTTATGACGCCCGCGCTTTTTATTTACGGTTCAATTGCGGCAATAGTTTCTTCGCAACTTATCGCGACTTTCGTTTTTGATTTGCACGCGGGAACGTTTTACAATTCGATGAAACTTATGTTTAATATCAACGATATTTATATGGGACTCGTAAAAAGTTTCATTTTTGGCGGAATAACGGGACTTACGGGCTGTTATTACGGATATTTTACGACGGGCGGCGCCGCGGGAGTCGGCGAATCAACGAGAAACGCGGTAGTTTCGGCATCGGTTATGATTCTTGCCGCCAATCTTATGGTCAGCAATGCGATGATGTAATGAAAATAGAAAAAGCGCCCGTGCCGAAAATCGGTTTGTCTTATTTGGAAAAATTTGTATTAAATACTTTTTTTGTGATGATTGTCGGCTATATTTTTTTGGCGTTATATCAAAATAAGTTCGTGAAAATGAACGACTTAACGTATTCGGTAGTTGTTTTCGGATTATTTTTAATATCCGCGTTTTTTATGTCGAAAATTATGTCTTTGGCAAACAAATCGGCGTTTATTTGCGAGGGCAAAGATTTATGGTGTTTTTACAAAGGCGGCAAAAAATATTCTTTTGAATGCAGTGAAATTTCGTCGATAAAAAAGTCGTTTTTCGGGCTTTATTCTTCGCTTGTTATTAAGGTTCAAGACACAAAAATAAATATTCCCGCCGAAACGCGCAGTTTAAACGGATTTATTTCGGATTTATTGCAACATTTACCGAAAGAGCAGGTTTCGGATTTGCTAAATTTTCATCAGCGAGCGCAATGCGTATGTTTTGAAGTGGAAAAAGTGTCTATATTTTTGAGATTTTTCTGCTTTTTTATTCCTTTGCTCGGATTTTTTATTGCAAGAAACGTTTGGGAACTTTTTTCTATGCCAATTTGTATTCTTTGGGCGTTTTTGTCGCTTGTTTTTCCGTTTTTTTGGATAATAATTCATTGGATTTTGCTAAAAATAACCGTGCGTAATTTCAATATATTTTCAAGAATTTCAGCGCTTTGGGCAATATTCGGCGTTCTTTTTTATATGACGACAGGATTTGCCTATCGCCATTTTTATCTGTGGATTATTTATAATTATCAGGGGTTTTAAGTTTTTGAATATTTTAAATTAAACTTTCTGTACCAAAACTCTTGAATAACTTTTTTTGCCGTTTTTATTGCCTCTATAACTTTTATCTTCGACAATTTTATAACCTTTTTCCAATAAGCCGTTTAATATTGAACGAGCGGATACGGCAAACGGCTTTTTATAATCGCTTGGAATATAACAATTATCTACCAATAACGTTTTAGAATCATCGTATTCTTTGTACTTTTCTGGTATTTTTTTTAACGGAACTATTTTTAAATGGTTATACTTTTGTCTGTTTTTTATAGCGATATTTGTGTACCAAGTACCCGCCGCTCTTACAAGTTCTCTTTTTGGATTTAAATAATTATCCACACGATTGTACCCAGCCCAAACTTTGTTTTCTTTGAAATACGGTATATACGCGGTAGTTATGGGATTTTGAATATTTGAAATTATTATAAATTTTTTGCCGCTCTTTATAGTAATATCCCAAAAATCTATCATTCTTGAAAACGGCGGATTTGTACAAACTATATCCGCTTCTTCGTTTAATATTTTTAACGAAAGCGGGTCGTCAAAACTTCCCGTGTAGCCCTTTGGAAAATCCTTAAATTCCTTTGTTCTGGTTTTTGTAAATATATACGTATATATATAACCTTTTGAACCTGAATTAAACAAATCCACAACTCCCGCGAAATGTGTGCAAATAAGTTTTTTTAGTCCAAGTTTTTCAAAATTCCGTATAAAATATAGTGAAAAAGCCGAAGTGTTATTGTTGTTTTTATCTTCGGCGTCGCCAATAGCGTCGTCGCAATTACAAAAAACCGTTTTATCTTTCCAAATTTCCGCGTCGTACATATTTAATTCTTTTTCTACGTCTTCGTATCTTGTGTAAAATTCGTCAAAACTAACTTTTTTTGCTTTGTTTATCACGTCTATTTGAGATAATCCGCGTTCTTTGAGCGTCGGGGTAGTTCGTTTTACTATTTTTACCACTTCTTTTTGAACGCCTGCTTTTATAAATATTTCTTCTGCGAACATTTTATGAGATTTTATAAAATCAACATATTTTTCAAACAAATCTTTATTATAAAAGTACATTTCTCTACTTTTTTCTTCTCGCAAATGCTTAAATTCTGCTTTAATATCATCTTCAACTTGCTTCATATCGCTTACTTCGCAGGTAAATAAATATTGATATATGTTGTCTTTCGATTTGCCCGTCATACTGTTATATTCTTTTAGTCGACGTTCAAGGTCGTTGGTTATTCCTATTTTGCAACTTATAATTTCTTTCGACGATTGAACTATATAAATATATTGTTTTAATTTATCTTTCGACATATTAAACCGCTTTCTTTTTTCATTTTTGATATGTAATATCTATTGATTAACCGCCGAAAAATCCGACTTTTCGTTGAGATTTCGATAATAAACATTCTTTGGCTCAATACTCAAACCTTCGTCGAGATGTCTTCGCGCCAAATCGATTTTTCCCCGCTTTAACAAGAAATTAACCAAAAACGTGCGCGGACGTTCGTCCCAAGGCATAAGCGAAACGCATCGGCTCATCTTTTCTATAATTTCGTCGGAAAGCGAATCCTGTTGCGCGGTAATTTTTTCTTTCTGTTTTTTAAATTCAGTCGCCGCTTCTTCTTCTTCCCAAGCGGGTTCCGTCGCTAAAAGCATATCTATGCGCCCTTTTTCGCGTTCCAAATCGTCTATTTTTCCCGCAAGTTCCATAGTATAAATATAAAATACGCGAAAATATCCCATTATGCTTCGCCGCGCCGCGGTTTGACTCAACGAACTCGAATTATCGCCCATATTTCCAAACTGATAAACTTCGTCCAAAAGAAACTTCGTTCTTTCAAAATTTATGGAATTGTTGGGGTCGGTTTTTTGTGGAACGACGCGATACGCCAATCCTTCAAAGCGCAAATAAGGTTCAAATCCTACCCAATTTTCGCTATCGACGGTCGACGAAAAATATATCGGTTTTTGCCACATATTCGCGTCTATTATGTCTATAATAAGTTGATGATGAATGTGCCAAATCGGAATTTCTTTCGCCGTCGGAAGCGCGATGTCTATTTTTGCTTTGCGAAGTCGTCTCATTCGCGGCTCTTTATTTTCGTTTCTTCTGTAAGTAACTTTTTGGCTGTCAAAATCGCTTTCGGAATACGACATCGGCACTTTCGGGTCAAGTCGCAAAAGTTGTTTGAGATACCAATAAGTATTTGCCAAACTTAAATTTACTACGCGCACGTCTTTTCGTATTCCTTCCGCTTCTTGCAAAAACCAAAGCGGAAAAGTATCGTTGTCGCCGTTGGTAAAAATTATGCCGTCTTTTTCGCAACTCATAAGCAAATTATAAGCGTAATAGTAAGGAATCCAGTCGTTTGCGCGATTGTTTTGACTGTAATTTTGAGTGAACGGAAGCGCCGGAGAAACGATAAACAAAACCGCCAAAACAGGCATTAAACGTTTGCGAACATTAGGAATATTGCACGTAAATCCGAAGTGAAGAAGCGCGCCGACGGCAAGTCCCATCCAAACGCCCAAAAACATAAAGCCGGGAGTGAAAAAATAATCGCGTTCGCGAACTTCTCTGTGGACGGGTTGTCCCGTTCTTTCGGTGTGAAATCCGTCGGAGAAATTCATATAAAGCACCATCGCAATAGTCGTTATCAAAAATAAAGAAACAAACAAAACCGTTCTTTTCGGGTCTTTTTTATACCAATATTTCCAAGCCCAAAGCATAAAAATCGTCGGCAATAAATACAAAAATAAAATTCCCGCGCGTTTCAAAAAATTGCCCTCGCCAAGCACGGAATTTCGTTTTCGCGCTTCTTCGCCGTCGTGCCTGCTTCCGCTTCTGTCGATTCCTATGCTCTCGCCAAAATGAAAAAATTGCGTTATGTGAAATCCGCCGTAACCCATATTGTTGTCTATGCCAAATTGCGTATTCCACGCGCCTCTTCTGTGAAACATTCTTGTTATCATCGATTCGGTGCCGTATTGTTTTCTTTCTAAAAATCCTCTAAAAGCGTCCCATTCTATCTTTCCCTTTTTAAATTCGACGACGGGATGATTTTCGTCAATCATCGGCTCCAAAGCCGAGCGAATAGGAATGTATGTATGAACGGAAAATCCAAATACCGAAAAGAGAACTATCAAAAACGCAAATTTCCATTTTTTCTGCGAATCTTTGTCTTCGGACATAGCGTTTACGACGGCAAAAACGATAAGCGCGACGGAAACGAGCATAAGCATCGCTATATCGTCGCCGTTTTTGGGGTCTACAAGAAGTTTATACAAGGCAAAAAGCGTTACCGCGCCCACAAACGGAGAAATAATTTTGGATTCTTCTTTCGGAACGAAACTATAAATTGCCGACATAACCAAAAGCACGGGAACCACAAAGAAAAACGCCGCCATACTATACATTACCGAACCGAGCAAAAGCCCGACTCCCCACAAACGCCAATCTTTAAGTTTTGTTTTATCGACAAGTAAAATATACAAAAATATCGGAAACATAGCAAACATAGCCATCATATGAAGCCCGATTCCCAAAAACGCCAAATAAGCGAAAAGCACCAAATATTTGTCGCGATTTGCTTCTTTTGAATTTGCCCAAATGAGCATAATATAAACGTTTAGAACTATCGTTAAAATTGAAGGAATATAAACCGAACTTTCGACAGCAGAAAACCAAAACGTATAATTGAAAACGCCAAAAAGCGCGCCGACAAATCCCGCGATGTTTATGGTCGCGATTTTCCATTTTTCGTCAAGTTCGCCAATCCAGCCCTTCATAGACAAAACTATAATTTTGAAAAGAAAAAACGCCGTAATCGAAGCCGTAATTACCGAAAGTAAATTTATTCTAAACGCGACCTGTTGCGTCCAAGAAAATATTATGGTAAAAAGCCGCGCAATAAGCACGTAAAGCGGATTTCCGGGCGGATGCGGAATGCCGAGCGTATAACTCGCCGCAATATATTCTCCGCAGTCCCAAAAAGAAGTCGTGGGCGCGACTGTGGAAAAAAATGTGGCGAAAGCGATTAAAAAAACCAAGCCGCCAACAATGTTTTCAATAATTTTTACGTTTTTTACCATTACGTTTTTACTCCTGTTTTTTTTATTTTGTCTAAAATCGCGTTTACAAACTTTGCGGATTCGTCCGTTCCAAATATTTTGGCTATCTCTATCGCTTCGTTTATCACGACTTTTGTAGGAACGCCAAATTTTTCATCCATTTCCGCAAACGCAATTCGCAATAAATTTCTATCGATAGCGCTAATCCGCTCAAACGACCAATCTTTTATATATTCCAAAAGTTTTGCGTCAATCTTTTTAAGATTTTTTGCCGTAAATTCAACAATTTGAAGCGCATACTTTTTCGCATTTTCGCTCAAATCTGCAGGATTGTCCGCCTTAATTTTCAATATTTCCTTAATTTCGCCGTTTTCGTCTCGAAATTTTTCCGTATCTTGCTCTTCATCGATATCGCCAAACTTTATAACTTCGTCAAAAATCGTTTTTATATCGACGTTAAAACTTTGCTGTTCAAAAGAAAAAAACGTTTGCAACGCCAAAATTCTCGCCTGTCTTTTTTCGTCCTTATTCATAAACATCGCTAAAAACCGCTCCGCATCATTTATATTTTTCCCGCCAAATCCGCCGTTTCAATCGCAGTCATAGCCGCGTCAAATCCTTTGTTTCCCGATTTTGTTCCCGCCCGTTCTATCGCCTGTTCAATGCTGTCGGTCGTTAAAACTCCAAAAATCACGGGAATTTCGCTTTCAAGCGAAACCGAAGCGACGCCCTTTGAAATTTCCGCCGAAACAAAATCAAAATGCGGCGTGCTTCCGCGAATTACCGCCGCCAAAACGATTACCGCGTCGTATTGTTTTGAACTTGCCAATTTTTTAGCGACAAGCGGAATTTCAAACGCTCCGGGAGTCCAAACGACCAATATATCGTCCGCGTTTACTCCGTGCCGAATAAGCCCGTCGAGTGAACCTTCGAGCAATTTTTTCGTTATCAATTCGTTGAATCTGCTGACCGCTATCGCAAATTTTTTTCCTTTTCCTTCAAGCATTCCTTCAATAATTTTCGGCATAAATCACCTCTTTTCACGAAATTTTTGATACAAATATACGTTTTGCCGCAAACAAATTAGCATTTTTCAGGAATTAAAACCGAAATGCCCGACAAGTGGAACAAAAACCACCGTATCGTATTTGTTAAACGACACGGTTTCGTCTTCTTTTTTCGTGTATAACGTCAATCGCTGTTCTTCGCGAGTGCCGACGGGTATCAAAAGTTTTCCGCCGACGGCAAGTTGTTCAAAATAAGCGGGCGGAACCGACGGCGCTCCCGCGGTAACGATTATTCTATCGAACGTTCCTTGTCCGGGCCACCCGTTAGAACCGTCGCCGAGACGATAGGAAATATCTAAAAGTTCCAAATTTTTATGACGTTTTTTTGCCAATTCCAAAAGCGGACTTAAACGTTCTACCGTAAAAAGCCGACGGGTAAAACGCGCCAAAATAGCCGCCTGATACCCCGAACCCGTTCCAATTTCAAGAACTTTTTGTCCTTCTTTCAAATCCAAAAGTTGCGTCATTTTCGCGACTACCGACGGCTGCGAAATTGTTTGTCCGTTGTTTCCTATCGGCAAGGTAACGTCGTCGTATGCCTTCATCATAAGCGCGTCGTCCACAAAAAGATGACGCGGCGTGGAAGCCATTGCCTTAATGACTTCCGGGTCGTTAAATCCGTTTTGAATAATTTGCGCTAAAAGTTTTTTCATCGCAAATTCGGGCGCTAATTTTAACATTTTTTAACCCTTTTTATTTCTTTAATTGTTATTATCATCGCTTTGAGCCATCGAAAAGTGTCTAAAAAGTGGGAAATATGACTCGTTTGAGCGTTATAAAGCGTTTGTATCGGCACGTTTTCCACAAAAAAATTTTCACTTTTCAGCCGTAAAATACATTCCGTTTCCATTTCAAAACGTAAAAATCTGTTTTTTATTGATAAAATTGCTTCAAGTCGATAAGCGCGATACCCGCATTGGCAATCCGCAACTTTTTGTTTCGTAACAAAAGAAACAAACGACGAAGTAGCCCAATTTGAGAAAATTCTTGCGGGCGGCATAAGTTTTAAGGTTCTGCTTCTCGCTCCCAAAATTATGGCTACATTATCTTTTACGGATACTATTTTATCTAAAAATTTGTCCAAATCGTCGGGCGAATGCTGTCCGTCTGCGTCCATAGTTATTACCCATTTTACGTTTTTGTCCATACTTTTAAATCCGCTTGTAAGCGCCGCGCCTTTTCCGAGATTTTTTTCGTGAATAATCGTTTTTACTCCAAAATTTTCGCATAATTTTGAACTTTCGTCAAAAATACCGTCTATTACGACCGTAATGTTATCTTTTACGATTTTTTTTAGTAAAATCGGCAGAAATTTGCGCAATTCGCTTTCCGCTTTGTACGCGGGAATTAGTATTTGTACGGATTTATCGAAAAAGTTCATAAATTTTCCTTATATTTTGGTAACGTTTTTTATGGTAAAAAATAGTTTTTAGGAAATAATTTCCGCAAGTATTTGCAGTATTTTTACGATAATATTAGTAAAGCGAAATTTGGCATAAAAATTGCATATAAAAACAAAAAAACACTAATGGGGAGAGTGAAAAATGTTAGACGCAATAAACTCAAATTACTTCAACGAAGCCGATAAATCCGCTAAACTTGCCAAAGCGGCGGTGGAATTTGAAAGAATTTTCGCCGAAATTATGGTAAAGGAAATGCGAAAATCCGTTCAAAGCGGCGGCTTAATCGAAAAAAGCACGGGAGAAGAAATTTTTACCGAAATGCTTGACGCCGAATACACAAAATTGATGGTGAAAAACGGAAATTTGGGACTTGCCAAAACAATAATCGCGCAAATGAGCGAAATTGACGACGAAATAAACGCGGTTTCAGCCCTCAATGCGTTAAAAACTCAAAATAATTACGCAAAAGCGAATCAATTCGGCATAGTAAAATTAAAATCGTTCGATAACGAAAAAATGATTTTTGAAAACGACAAAAATAAAATTGTTCCTTATGAAATATTTTCGCCGCAAGTAAAAAAATGGGATAAAATTATTACAAAAGCGGCGCAAACATACGACGTCGACAAAACTTTGATTGCGGCGGTAATAGACGCGGAATCGAGCGGAAATCCCGCGGCGAAATCCAAAGCGGGCGCAAGCGGACTTATGCAGTTAATGCCCGCAACGGCAAAGGATTTGGGCGTTAAAAACTCATTTAATCCGATGGAAAACGTGATGGGCGGAACAAAATACTTAAAACAAATGCTCGATAAATTTGGCGGAAATTTGAAACTCGCTTTGGCGGCGTATAACGCGGGTCCGTCGAATGTAGAAAAATACGGCGATATTCCGCCTTTTAAGGAAACGCAAAATTACGTCGCAAAAATAACGCAAAAAATAGCGCAAACGCAAACTTCTATCGCGGGAGGCGAAAATGGATAAAGATATATCAAAAAAATTCAAAACGATAATAAACCAGCAAATTTTACTGCAAGACCAGTTGAAAAATATGATTGCTCAAATGAACGCGGCTATTACAAACGCAAACGTGGCGAATATTAAAACAATTTCGGAAGAAATTGACTATACGGTAGAGCAAATCGATACGCTTGAAAGAGACAGAATAGAGTTGCTTTCTCCGTATATTCAAGACAAAAATCGTTTGAAGCGCATAGATTATTTTATCGGCGAATTTCCAAAAGATGATATTGAGAATATAAAAAAACTCCACAGCGAATTAAAGGAAAAATCGACGGCGAATTTTCAGCAAACGAGAATAAATCAGATTTTGCTTGAAGAAGTCGTTTTGGATATTCGCAAAAATGTGGAAATTATATCTTCGCAGGTAAATCGTCCGATAAAATACGGTTTAGGCGGCGAAAAACTTTCCGCGCTTCCCGTGCATTTGGTGAATCAGAGAGGGTGAGGGGGGGGTGATAAACGCTCCTTTTTCTAAATTAAATACACTATTGCTTTTTTATTTTTCTTTCAGTTGTTTTACGGGGACGCTTGCCTTCAAAATTACGACCGTCTATATAGGTCGTCAGTAATGTGCCGTTTTCAGAAAGGTCAATATCGTAAATGAACATAATTCCATTCATATCTAACTGTAACCGATTGCCATCCTTCAACTGCCATTTAAACGGCATTCCCGCGCCGTATAATTGTTCGTAATACGCTATACCTGTTCCGTCTTTGAAATATTCTACGCTGCTTGACAATTCTACGCGAGACACATTTTCAACGCTTTCTAATTTCCAAATTCCTACCAAACTGCTCCGAGTAATTTTTCCATTAGCGACGGTTGTAATTTTTTCATTCGCCAACTCAATTTTTTCTACAAGACCTTCTTTGTCAATCAAAATTTTGACTTTTTTCTTTAAAAAATTTTTTATATTCGGATAATTTTCGTAAAAAGCGCTGAAACGTCTCAATTGTCCTGTGTAAATATCTTTAATTGAAATCAGAACAAGTTTGCCATAATCGCTATCATAAACATCGGCGCCATCTAAAATACCGATATATGACCGACGGATACCGTTATTCCACGATTCTTTACCGATAACAAATTTAGAATTTGCAAAACCCGTTAGATTTTGGTATTTAATTTTATACCATTCGCCGTCTGCCGTTTCGCCTAAAATACTAACTTCCGTATCTGGAGAAATTTTATCTATCGCTTCACAATTATCGCTTGCCTGCGGGCAAGGGCGTAAATTTAAATTTGCTCCTTCTTCGACAAATATAACGCCTTTTATCGGCTTGTCGTAATTTTTAACGTTTGCGGCTGCTATAATAGAATTTGCCGCAGGATTTTTATAATTTATCTGCAAAGGAAAAGGAAAATTTTTAAATTCTGGAATTTTTTGATAAATTAAAACGGTTATGACGGACGTTAATATTATTGCCGCTAAAAGTATAAAGACAAATAACCCCGTAATATGAAATTTTTTCTCTTGCTTTTTTTTATTCTTTACGCTCAGCAAAATTTCAACTTTCGTTCCGCAACCGCCGCAAAATTTTGCATTCTCTTTTAATTCTTTTCCACAATTTTTACAATTTGCCATTTCTCGTTCTCGCTTCAACAACAAGTTTACTCAATATATCTTTATGTAATACCCATTTATCAAAAAGTTCTTTAGATGAATATTCTGATATTGAATATTCACGACCGTCGCTTCTGATACCGAATCTCACTTCGTTTGAAAAGATAAACGCTAATAAAAAACTTATTCCCCATACTAAAAGTGGTAGAGAAAAAAACAAAAAATTGTCTAATCCATATTGTTGAAATAATAAAAAAGAAGCGATAAAAAAGCATATAGCAAAGAACAAAAGCCAATCCGACGCTTTTTTTAACTCGACAAACACGGCGCTTATTGAAGAAACGATAATTCTTTTATAATAAGTGTCAGAATATTGAAAATCAACGAAATCATTATTGTAAATTAATTTTACGGTTTTCCGCCCTTTGACTTCTCTATTAGACAAATATTTATTAAAGTTTTTTGTATTTAAATTTGGATTATTCCCCGTTTGTCTAATAACCTTTGTCCCGCAACTTTCACAAAACATAGTTTCGTCGTCTAATTCTTTTCCGCAATTACTACAAACCATAATAAAACGCTCTCCTTAAAAAAAGTTAAATAAAAAAATATAAAATAAATGCCTTTCTCATTCAAAAACTCCTTAAAACGCAAAAGCGTTCGCCTTGCGTAAAAAAATTTATACAAGAAATTTTTACGAAATTTATTTTTAAAACCTTTATTTTCCAAATTTGCGGGGGGGGGGGGTACCGTCTCCTCGTACCTTATTATTCATAAGAATAAAATATAATGCGGTACGTACCAAAATAGCGAAATTATTTTGCATTCTTTTAATTTTGTTTTTCATACCGTTTTACCTTTCATTCTGTTTCGTTAGATTTTTAAACCGTTTTAGGTCTATTTTTAGCGGTAAAATAATATATGTTTCCGAAAAAATACGAAAAAAAGTTAAATAATAATAAAAAACATATTTATATTATTATTATCTCTATTATATAATGATTGTCGACAACTATTGAAAACTTCAAAAAGTCGTTTAGTAAAGATATTTTTATTGTTGAAAAAAATTTTAATATCCGTTGAAAATTACGGCTTTTTTTAATTTTATTTTACTTTTCAAAGAATTTTCAACATATATTTTGAAAAATACCGCTTTTTTATTTTGAAAAATACTAATTTAGTGTTGAAATTTTTAATTTTTAAAGGAGTTTTGATATGACCGAATTAACAGTAGTCGTCGGTATTTTCCTGTTTATAATGTTTGTAGTTTTTGTGGGTTCGCCTTTCGCTCTGTGGTTTCAGGCGGCTGTCAGCAGCGCGAACGTCGGGCTTGTAAATATTATATTTATGCGATTTCGTAAAGTTCCCGCAAAACTTATAGTCGACGCGATGATAACGGCGACGAAGGCGAATTTGCAGATAACGAGCGACCAATTGGAAGCGCATTTTTTAGCGGGCGGAAACGTAATTCGCGTGGTTCAGGCGCTTGTCGCGGCGAGTAAAGCAAATATTGCGCTTACTTTCGGCAGGGCTACCGCCATAGATTTGGCTGGAAGAAACGTTTTAGAAGCGGTTCAAATGAGCGTAAATCCCAAAGTTATTGAAACGCCGAAAGTAAGCGCGGTGGCAAAAGACGGCATTCAGTTGCTTGCGACGACCAGAATTACGGTACGCGCAAATATTGACCGACTTGTCGGCGGCGCGGGCGAAGAAACGATTTTAGCCAGAGTCGGAGAAGGAATTGTTACGACTATCGGTTCGGCGGAAAATCATAAAATGGTGCTTGAATCGCCCGATATGATTTCAAAAAGAGTGCTTGAAAAAGGATTAGATTCGGGAACCGCGTTTGAAATTTTGTCAATAGATATTGCGGACGTCGACGTAGGAGAAAACATAGGCGCGGTTTTGGAAACGGACAGAGCCGAAGCGGATAAAAAAATAGCGCAGGCGAAAGCCGAAGAACGTCGCGCTATGGCTTATGCGAAAGAACAGGAAATGTTGGCGAGAGTTCAAGAAATGCGCGCTTTGGTCGTAGAAAAAGAAGCGGAAATTCCTATGGCGATAGCGCACGCATTCAGAAGCGGAAATCTTGGAATTATGGATTATAACAGAATAAAAAACGTAGAAGCGGACACCAATATGCGGACTTCGATAGCGAAAGAAAACGCGTCCGAAAAGAAAGAAATTAAGTAAATAAATGGAAGATTTGCTTTATATTCTGCTTTTTGTGTTTATTGTCGGCGTAAATTTGCTGATAAAAAATAAGGGCGCGATAGGAAAAATGTTTGATTCTTTGCCTGATTTTGAAAACGGAAAAAAATACGCGAAAAGTTTTCACAAACAAGTTCAAAACAAGCAAAAATTATACAGACGAAAAAATACAAAATATTGTGATAATATTGTTCCCGTTTCGCAGCCGTTATCGGAAATTTCTGCGCGAAACAGCAGAAATTTTGAAATTTCAAAATTGCAAAATTTGCAAAAACCGCAGAATATAACGCAAAGTTCGCCTATTTTTTTGAAAGGAAAAACGTTAAAAGAGGCGTTCGTGCTAAAAGAAATTTTGGATTTACCCGTCGGATTGAGATAAAAAATGAAAGAAAAAGAAGTTGTTGTAATAGGTTCTGGACCCGCGGGATATACCGCTTCAATTTATTTGTCGCGGGCGATGTTGAATCCGCTTTTGTTTGAAGGATTTAACGCGGGCGGAACAGTCGGCGGACAACTTATGACTACGGGTTTAGTGGAAAATTTTCCGGGATTTCAAGACGGAATTGACGGACAAACTTTAATGACGCAAATTAGACGGCAAGCGATAAATTGCGGCGTAGAATGCGTAACGAGCGATATTTTATCCGTAAAAAAAGAAGGTGAAAATTTTATTTTAAGCGACGGAAACGAAGAAAAATATTCGGCGAAATCGTTAATAATCGCGACGGGTTCGCTTGCTAAAAGATTGGATTTGGAAAGCGAAAAAAAATTTTGGACAAAAGGAATTTCTGCTTGCGCGGTTTGCGACGGTGGACTTCCTATTTTTCGCAATAAAATTCTTGCGGTTATCGGCGGCGGCGATTCGGCGATAGAAGAGGCGGTTTATTTGACGAAATTTGCGCAAAAAGTTTATTTGATTCACAGAAGAGACGAACTTCGCGCAAGTAAAATAATGCAAAAACATTTGCGACAAAATCCGAAAATTGAAACGCTTTTAAGTAAAATCCCCGTTGAATTTTACGGAGAAAATTTACTCGCGGGAATAAAATTAAAAGATACAAAAACGCAAGAAATTTCTACCTTGCAAGTAAGCGGCTGTTTTGAAGCGATAGGAAATGTCCCAAACACAAAATTTTTTAAGGATTTAATAAAATTGGACGAAAACGGATATGTTATCGTCGACGAAAACAATATGACAAATATTTCGGGAATTTTTGCCGCGGGCGACGTAATGAGTCCGCAGTATCGCCAAGCGATTATCGCCGCAGGAAACGGAGCGAAAGCCGCTTTGGCTTGCGAAAAATGGATTTTGAACAAATAAAAACATTATGAAATTGTTTTCGTTTTTTGATTTTTTTATAATAATTTTTGTTTTTTTTGCGATTTTTTTTTCATTTTTTATACAAAATATTATCCAAAAAAAAGATAAATTTGTAATTTTTACTCAAAATCAAAAAATAGAATTTCCGCTTTCCAAAGACACGACGATTTTTATAAATTCCGTCGAAATAGAATTGAAAAATCAGACGGCGAAAATTACGAAAAGCGACTGTAAAAATCAAATTTGCGTGGCAAGTCCAAAAATTTATTCAAACGGACAAATCGTCTGCGTTCCTAATAAAGTAATGGTTTTACTTAACAAAAAAAATACGGAAATAGACGTTTATGCTCACTAACGAAAACGAAAAAAACGAAAAAGCCGCGCTTTTTGTAATGGCGTTTTTTTTGTCGGGAATAGAAAAATTTATTCCCTTAATTCCCGTTTTGCCGTGGCTTAAAATCGGGCTTTTTCACGCGGTCGTTTTAGTTTGGATTTACAGATTCGGACTTCTTGACGCGCTTGCGTTTATTTTTATAAGACAATGGGTAATTATGGCGTTTTTCGGTTTTGCTTTTTTGCCGTTTTTGCTTGCTACAAGCGGAACTATCGCTTCGGTAATTTTTGGTTTTGCGCTTATAAAATCAAGGAAATTTGGCATAATTGCGACGGGAATTTTTTGCGCGATAATTCACAATATAACGCAATTATTTACGTTATATTTGATAACGGGCGGAAATTTTGTCTGGCAATGGCAGTTGCCGATAATGCTTATAGTTTCGCTTTTTACGGGAACAATCACGGGATTTTTAGCGTATAAAATAGAAAAAATAAATTTTAATTTTGGCGAAATAAAAAATTTTGGCGAAAAAAACGAAGAAAAAGCGAATATTTTAGGAATTTTGGCGATAATTTTTATTATTTTTGCAACTTGTATTTTTGAAAATTATATTTTTTACGCGATTTTATTTTTAATTATTTTAATTGTTTCAAAATTTATAAATTGTAAAGTTTTAAGCGTTTTAGATTTTGTAAAAAGATACGGAATTTTTATTTTCGCTTTATATTTTTCTTCTACGCCGATTTATATCGCAAAAATTTCGCTTTGGTTTTTTTTGACGCCGTTTTTTCAAAAATTTGGCTTTTTTCGCGTTTTTTATAAAATTTTAATTGCCGTTTTTCCTCAAAAGTTCTCTCAAACGTTAAGTATCGGAAGCGTAATGCCGCAAATTTTTCCAAACGTACTCGAAGAAATTCCGCAACTTGTCAAGAATATTTTTAAAAATCCGAAAAGCGCGGCGGACATTTTAGCGACAAAAACAAAAAAAATTTTAACGGAATGGGAAAATTAGCACAAAATTTCGCATTTGAAATGTACAAAATATTATTTTATAGGTAAAAAAATTAAATTTAAGGAGTTTTTTATGTCATTTTCTGTGAATCTTAGAGCGTTTAAGAATTTGCTTCAAAAGGTATATCCCGTCGTTCCAGCCAGAACGCCTTATCCTGTTTTGTGCAATTTGAAATTTGTAACGTCCGGCGGTTTTCTCAAAGTTTACGCGACGGATATGGACACGTCGGTTATGGCGAGCATAGCGATAGAAAGTCAGGAAGAATCCAAATTTGTCGTGAATGCGGAAAAAATATACGACTGGACGACTATCTCGGTCAGCGACGATAATCAGGACGTTTTGGTTGACGCCGGCGAAAGCAACGTAGTTTTAACTCGCGGAAAATCAAGGTCGGCGTTCGCCTGCGTCGACGTAAAAGATTATCCGGAATTTCCTAATTTTTCAAAAACAAAAAGTTACGAATTTCCCGCGGATAAATTAAAATATATCGCTTCAAAAGTATCGCCTTTTGCGGCTGCGAAAGACCCGTCCAGAAACAGAGGCGCTTTGGAAGGAGTGCTTTTTGACTGCTCGAAAGACAAATTTACTTCCGTTGCGACGGACGCGAACAAATTGAGCGTCGTGTCTTTCGATTCGGCTTTGGGATTCGACGGCGACGTTTCCGTTATTATTCCCCCGAAACCGCTTAACGAAGTCGCCAAAATTGTTGAAACGTTTAATTATCAGGGGATAAAATTTTCGTTTTTTGAAAACAATATTTCGTTTTTCGCCGACGATTTTGAACTCGTAACAAAATTGCTCGAAGGTCCTTATCCCGACTACAAAAGGGTAATTCCTACCGAACATAAAACGTCTTTTTCTATCGACAGACAGGAAATTATAAGCGCGCTGAAAATCACCGCGAGCGTCGCCGACAAAACGAATAATTTGACCAAATTTTATTTGGAAAACAACGAATTGCGGCTTCATTCGGAGGATATAAGAACAAACAGCAAAAGCGACGAATTTTTAAGCATCGAATACGACAAAGAAAGTTTTATAATAGGATTTAACTCGCTGTTTTTAATCGAAATTCTTTCGTCTATGGACGCGCAAACCGTAAAATTTGAGTTTGTGGAAAAAAACGTCGGCTCGCTGATAAGACCAATTTACGCGGCGGAAGACGAAAAAGCGAAAAATATTTTGTTTTTGTTGATGCCTTTAAGAATTAACGAATAAACAAAATATGCTTTTGGAAAATATTCGACTGATAAATTTTCGCTCTTATAAAGATTTATCGGTCGAACTTCCCGAAGAAGGTTGTCTTTTTTTGGGAGAAAATGGCAGCGGAAAAACAAATTTTTTTGAAGCGGCGGGCGTTTGCGCAACAGGAAAATCGGTAAGAGGCGCGTCGCTTCGAGAAATGGTTTGCGCAGAAGAAAAAGAAACGGGAATTTCGGCGAATTTTCTTGACGGCGACGAAAAAATATCGCAATCCGTCGGATTTTCAAAAAGCAACGAAATTTTTATCAGTATAAACGACGTAAAATACAAAACGTTTTCTTCTCTTTACGGAAAAAACGGCTTTGTTTATTTCGGCGTCGACGACACAAAAACGGTAAACGGAATTCCGCAAGAAAAACGACAATTTTTAGATATGACAATAAGCCAGACAAACGGCGAATATCTGCAAAACATAATAAAATATAGAAATTTAATCAGACAAAGAAATTTTATTATAAACGAAAAATTTAACGAAGATTTATTGGACATTTACGACGTACAAATTGCCGAAATTGCGGTAAATATTATAAGAGAAAGAAAAAATTTTTTTGCCGATGTAGCGCCCGTTTGCGAAAAAATTTACGAAGAAATTTCAAACGGCGATTTGAGCGTAAATTTGCAATATTTACCTTCTATAAACTGCGAAAATAAAGAAGAATATTATAAAATTCAAAAGGAAAATTTAACAAAAGACAGAGAACAGAAATTTACGACTTCGGGAGTGCATCGCGATAATTTTGAATTTAAAACGGCAAATACAAAACTTACGAATTTCGGCTCGCAAGGACAATGCAAATCGGCGGCGATAAGTTTGAAAGTCGCGGTAGTTCAATATTTATCGAAATCGAATAGAAAAACGATTATCGTAATAGACGACGCGTTTTCAGATTTGGATATTTCGCGAAAAAAAAAATTTTTTGAAATTCTTAACAAAAAAGGACAAATTTTTATAGCGGTTCACAGTTTTGAAGAATTGGATTATTATCCGCTTGAAAATTATTTTGAAATAAAAGAAGGGAATATGAAATGCTTCCAAAAGTAGAAATAAAAAGAAGAAAACCGCTCGAAAATCAAAAAATATCGTATTTTCTTCCGTCGATTCTCGAAAAATATTCTAAAAAAAACACAAAAACAAACGCGCAAATAGAAGAGATTTACAGAGAATCCGTAGGCGAAGACCTTGCGAATATAAGTTTTGTAATTAAGTTTGAAAAAGGCAAATTAACGGTAAAAGTTAGAGACCCCGTTTGGAAAAACGAATTGAAATTTTTTGAAGAAAAGATAAAAAATTCAATAAATTCAAATAAAAACATAAAAGTGCTTGTAAACAAAATTATTTTTAAGTAAATTAAGTTAAAAAGGAAGCGAAAATGAATGATTTTATAGACGTTTTTCCAGCGGCAATTTTATTTTTCTTTTTCCCGTTTGTTTCGATTTATTTAATAAACGGTTCAAATTTGGTAAGATTTTTTGTCGATAGACCTGAAAAAAGGAAAGTTCACAGCGTAAATATTCCGAGAATCGGCGGTTTTTGCGTTTTAACGGGATTTTTCGTAACGTTTTTGATACTTTTTATCGCGCAAAGTTCGCTTGTTTCGTTTTGGTTCGGCGATTCGGTCGGACAATCTATACTTCTTTCGGCAGTTATAATTTTTATTATGGGATTTTTGGACGACACTACTTTTTTCGATATAAACGCCCCGCAAAAATTAGCGCTTCAATTTGCTTTGGCGCTCGCTATCGTTTTCGGCTTTAATCTTTACGTTTCCGAATTTAATTTTTTGGGAAGATTGTATCATTTGGGAATTTTCGGGCAATTTTTAACTGTTTTATGGATAGTCGGCGTTATAAACGCGTTCAATATTATAGACGGAATAGACGGACTTATGGGATGTTTAACGCTCGTCGCGCTTATTTTTGCCACCGTACTTTTCTTAAACGCGGGCGGCGACGAATGTCATCAATATATGAAAATCACTCTTCCCGCCATTGCGGTTGTTTTGGCGTTTCTTAAATATAATTATTCGCCTGCGGTAATCTTTGCGGGCGACAGCGGTTCTATGTTTTTTGGGGCGATTGCCGCAATTTTATCGGTAAAATTAGGAACTTTCGCGGGCGAAGGAATAGAGACGTTTTCGATATTTTACATAGTCGCGCTTCCCGTCGTTGAAGTTTTGGTGTCGATGATAAGAAGATACGCATACGGAAACGAAGAAAACAAATCGACTCGCGAAAAAATTAAAATGATGCTTGTTCCCGACAATCGCCATATGCATCATCGCCTCATAAACAAAGGATACAGCCACGAAAGAGCGCTTTTGTTTTTAGTGTCGCTCTCCGTTTTATTGGCATTGTGTTCAATATTGCTTTTTCTTTCGCAAAAATCCGTAATAAAAATCGCGGTTTGTCTCTATTCGGTATATGTCGTTTTGCGCGTTATAGATTATTTGGAATATGGAAAATCGTTTTTGCGATTTAAGGCGAAAAAAATGCAAATAGAAAAATATATCTTTATTTTTACCGATAATAAATGCTTTGAAGAATCGGTTCTTTCGGCAGTCGAAAACGATTGCGTCGTAGAAAAATTTGAAACGGTTTTGGACGAACACAGAAAAAAACACATAGAAAGTTTTATTATTTACAACGAAAACGATAATTTTATCGACAGAGATATAAACAAAATTTACGAAATTCGCGAAAAGTTTTTGGCGCCGATATTTTTTATTTCCAAAGGCGAAAATCTTAATAAATATTATTACGTTATCGAAAAAGAAAAGAATATTTATTTTGTAGAAAAACCGTGCGACATTACGATGTTGGTTCACAATATTGAAAAAATTTCGTATTCGGGCGAAGTGGCGGAAAATATTTACGTCGATGAAAATATGGAGGGAATAAAGTATGCTTCAAAAAATTAAAGACCGTCGCAAGGCGCTAATTTTTTCCAAAATGCGAGAATTTGAAGACGATATTTGTTTAGTTTTAAGTTCGCACGGATATTCGCCCGAAATTGTAACTAACATAGACGACGTAACCGAAAAAATTCTCGATTATAAGCCGCCGCTTTTTATTGCCGAAATTGCGCTTCTTCCCGAATTTCCCGCTCAAATATTAGCGATTTTTCAAAAGGCGCGCAAAACCCCGACTTTTTTAATTATCGACGACTCAAAAAACAAAGAAAAATTAAACAGATACGTAGAATACAGCGACGATATTTTGCGCGTTCCGCTTATAGACGACAATATTTACTACAAAATAAGAAAAGCGGTAAATCACAACGAATTAATTCAGGATAATCAATATTATCAAGGAATGTTTTTTATGCTGAAACTCATAAGTCCGCTTTTGCTTTTGCTTGTTTTTATACTTACGGTGTGAAGGAAATTCGCTAATTTTTTTCACAAATTTTCCAAAATGTCTTTCAATTCTTTTGCGAAAGTTAAAATATCGTTTTCGGACAAATCGGACGACAAACTTACGCGCATACTTGAAAGAGCGCGTTTTTCGTCGTTTGTTATCGCCTTTATAACGTAACTTTCCATATTTTTTTTTGAAGAACAGGCGGAAACTGTGGAAACGTAAATTTCTTTTTGAGACAATGCGCGAAGAATCGTTTCGCTTTTTTGTTTTATTACGCTGAAATTAACGATAAAAGGCGAGTTTTCTTTTGGCGAATTTATTTGAATTTCGGGAAATTTTTGCAAATTTTCAAGTAAAATTTCTTGCAATAATTTTACTTTTTCAATACTTTTTTGTTGATTTTTTACCGCAGTTTTTACGGATTTTGCAAGCGCCGCCGCCGCCGCGGGATTTGCGGTAGAAGCGCGAAAGCCAAATTCTTGCTCTCCGCCGTGCAATAGAGGAAAAATTGCAATGTTTTTGCGAAAAAGGACGCCCGCAATTCCTTTTATACATTCTATTTTATGTCCGGAAAACGAAATAAAATCGATAGCGGAATTTTTTATTTTTAAGTCAACGGGCAGTTTTCCAACGCTTTGCGAAAAATCGCTGTGAAAAATTGCGGTATTGTTTTTTTCTTTTACGGCTTTTGCCATTTCAAAAACGTCGTTTATAGAACCGATTTCGTTATTTACGTGCATAATCGAAACTAATATAGTATCTTTTCTCATTGCCTTTTCAACTTGTTCGACCGACAATACTCCGTTTTCGTTTACGGGCAAAAATTCTACGTCAAAACCTTCTTTTTCAAGAAAAAACAACACTTCGCGTACGGACGGATGTTCAATATTCGACGAAATAATGTGCTTTTTTTCGTTTTTTCGCAAATTTGCCACACTTTTTATTACCAAATTATTGCTTTCGGTCGCCGACGACGTAAAAATAAGATTATATTGCTCGTTTGCGTTAAAACTTTCGAGAATATTTTTTCGTGAATGCTGCAAAATCGCTTCTGCTTTTATTCCAAAATCGTGCGACGATTCGGGGTTTGCCCAAAATTTTTCGTTTATTTCGGCAAAAATTTCAAGCGATTCGCGGCTTGGTTTTGTTGTTGCGGCAAAATCAAGATATATCACATATTATCCGTCTGCTGTCGGTTTCATTTTCCAAATCCAGCCCTTTTCTTGCGGCGATTCGTTTATTAGTTCGGGCTTTATTTCCAAAACGGCGTTTACTTCGCAAATTTCGCCGTCAATCGGAGAAATAAGCGGAGTTACGGCTTTAAGCGATTCTATAACGCCAACTTCGTCTCCTGTTTTTACGACTTTTGAAATTTCGGGAAGTTGCACGTAAGTTATTTCGCCCAGCATATTTTGCGCGTAATCGGTAATTCCTATAACGACAATGTTTTCTTGCGTTTTCGTCCAAAAATTTTCGCTAAATTCGCTTTTTTTCGTCATTTTATCTCCTTTGGAATATCTATTATTATGCCTTTTTCTTTTTGACTTGGCGTAAGCGTTAAAATTTCGCTGCCGACTTCCGTAATTAAAATAGTATGCTCAAATTGCGCCGAAAGCGAACCGTCTTTTGTGCGAACCGTCCAGCCGTCTTTTTTGTCGGTAAAAACGTCGTATTTTCCTGCGTTTATCATCGGCTCTATCGTAAAAGTCATTCCGGGCTGCAAAATAATGCTTTTACTTTCGGCGTTTCTATGATGCAAAACAACGGGGTCTTCGTGAAAATCGCTTCCTATCCCGTGTCCCGTATATTCTCTAACTACCGAACACCCGTAGCGATTTACAATCGGCTCCACAATATCGCCGATTATAGAAAGCGAAAGTCCGGGCGCGATGCCTTTTATCGCCGCAATCGCCGCTTCGCGAGTAGCCAAAACGAGATTTTTTGCGGCGGGACTCACTTCTCCTATAAGAAAAGTTTCGCTTTGGTCGCCCAAATATCCGTTTACATTCGTGGTTAGGTCAATATTTACAATATCGCCGTCAAGCAAAATTTCTTTATCGTTAGGAATTCCGTGGCAAACGATATTATTTCTCGAAACGCAACAGGATTTCGGAAATTTGTTGTAATTTAGCGTCGCGGGCGCGTGTCCGTGTTTTATTGTATAATTATGCACGAGCCGATTTATTTCGCCTGTGGAAATTCCTTGTCTTATAAACGGACGAATATAATCCATAAGTTCGCCGTTAAATTTGCCTGCAACGCGCATTTTTTCAATTTGTTCGGGCGTTTTTATTATTATGTTTTTGCCTTTTTGCTTCTTTTGGTCGGTTTTATTTATGCAACAATGCTTAAATTTTTTTCCGCTCCCGCAAGGGCAAGGTTCGTTTCGTCCCGTCATAATTTTTAAGCCGTCTCTTTTTTTATAAATCTGCGTCCGTTCATTGCCTTAACTGTTTATTTTAACGAGTTAATCATAGTTACGGAAGCCGCAGCCATAGAAGTTAGCGCCGAAAGCGCGGCAAGAACTAATTGCGGATTTCTTTCGCGCGGAGGCGGACCGTCAACCGCAAAAACTTGCGAACCGGCGTTTACCGATTTTTTGTCGGATAAACTTACCTGCCTTGTTTCCCCGTTTGCCCGAATAACATAAACTATACCTCTTTTACCAAGAAGCGTCAAGCCGCCCGCTCGGTTTATATAATGTCCGACGTTTTTTCCTTCGACGTATTTTGTTGCGGTCGGGCTGTTTACGCTTCCGTTGATAACAACGGTTTTTGGAATCGTCGTGGCGATAATGGTGTCGCCGTGTTCAAGAATAATGTTTTCTCTGGACTTGTTTTTTTCAAATAATTCATAAAAGTTAATTCCTATTTGTCCTATGCTGTCTTTGCTTCGCTTAAAAGTAATTCCGTCCAAATACGCGCTTGTTTTGAAACCGCCCGCCCGAACTATCAAATCTTTTACGGTTTCGTTTTCAGATACTTTGGCGTAATTGCCGGGAAAAAGAAATTCTCCGCCCAAATAAACGATTTCCTGCGGCTTTTTTTTCGAATCCTCGCGAACAAAAACAACGTCCATATGTTGAAGTTTATTAGTATTTAATTTGAAAAAATCCTCCGAAATATTTATTCGTTCATAAACGATTTTGTTGCCTTTTCTGAGGTCGGAATCTATAATTCGCGAAATTTCTACCGTGTCTTTATACGCCATTTCGGTAAATCCTCCCGCCAAAAGTATAACGTCCTGAATCGTCATTCCTTCGCGGAAAAAATATTTTCCCGGTTTTTTCACCTGTCCGTACACATCGACAAAATTTCTTTGCCTCAAATCCCAAATGGAAGACACTTTTACGACGTCCCACTTTTGCAGTTTGCGGTCGGCTTGCGGCGAGCCGTCTAAAATATCTTTAAGATTTGAGGAAAACATTTCTCTGCTCAAATCATCGTGCGTTCTTGAAACTATAATTCTGTCGCCAAAAAACTCTTCCAATACGCCGCCGGCTAAATCTATTATATCGCTTATTTTCATTCCTTCTTCAAAAGCCCAAACGCCCGGTCTTTTTATCGCGCCTTCAATGCTTACGGTGTTTTTAAACATATCCACAAAATCTATAAAAACGTAATCGTTTTTTTGCGGAAACGCCCTTGAAAAATCTTCTTCTTTTATAGTATAACTTTGTCTGTCGACTCCCGGATTCGTGCGCTCTACAAGTATGTTTCTCGCGTGGGCTTCGGGTAAAATTCCGCCGCAAAACTTAAACAAATCTTCAAACGTTTCGCCGTCTTTAAGTTCGTATTGAGCGGGACGCCTTACCGCGCCGTCCACCATTACGCGCTTTCCCACGGGATTTACCAAAATCACGTCGAAATCGGAAAGCGAAATGGAATCGTTAATTTTTCCCGTCAAAAAATATCCGTATAAATCTACCGTATCGATTTTTTCCGAGCCGCTTCTTCTAATTACTACGTTTCGCATAGTCGCCGTATTGGTGGGACCGCCCGCCTTTGCTATTGCCGAAACTACGCCCGCCGTCGAGGGAATTAAATAACTTCCCGGTTTTGCGACTTCTCCCACGACAATTACGCTTTTTTGCCGAAGATTTCCCGTATTTACGTCGACGAAAGTCGTAGCGTTAGACGCGCCGTTTCTCACTCCCGAATAAACTTTGGAAAATCTTTGGATGAGCAATTTTTTCGCTTCGGAAACCGAAAGCCCCGCTACCCGCTGCTGTCCGATACCCGTCGGAGAAACTGTTCCGTTTCGTCCTATAATCAAACTTTCCGTGCTTTGAACGTCTCCCCAAATTTGAATTATCAACTCGTCGCCGATACCGAGCCGATAATCGGAATTTACCGGACCTATATTAGGCACGAGCATCATTTCGGAAGCCATATAAAAGAAATCTTCGCCGAAAATTTTGAGTTCGCTTAAATTGCCGTCTAAGCGTTCAAACTTTTTTTCCTCGATTAAAAGTTCGTCGAAAATTAAAGTGTCAAGCGTATCGATTTCCGTTTTTATCGTAGTATCTCCGAACATTATTCGCAAACTGTCGACCAAACGCAGAGAATCGAGCGCCCAAATCATCAGAATGCTGTCCAATTCTATTTTTTTAATTGCTTCCGCTTTTAATCTCTGTTCTTCTTCTCTGGGAAAAGTGTTCAATGTCGTTTGTCCTTTGGAACGGGCTTTTAACTCTTCTTCGTCGCGCAATCTTTGCTGTTCCTTCAATCTTTGCTCTTCCATTAAATTTCGTTGTTCCGTAAAACTTCTTCTCTGCGGTTGCGTTGAACTGCTTGAACCGCTTGAACCGCTTGAACTCTGTTGCGCCCAAATTGCGAGCGCGCAAACAAAAATTATAATAATAGCGATAATATTTTTCAAAGTACCTTTTCCTCCGGTAAAAATTTTGAAAATTTTTGACAAAAATACGTTTTGCCGCGCCCTATTTTGCATAAAATTTGAAAAATAATTAAAAAAATCCGCGAAAGATATAGGAAAAATATTATTTTTGTTTCGCAAAATTCAAAAAAACCGATAAAATTAGCATCGGAGTGTAGCGCAGTCTGGTAGCGCACCACGTTCGGGACGTGGGGGTCGGAGGTTCAAATCCTCTCACTCCGACCATTTATTCAAATAAAAACGGGAGGATAAATGATTATCGCCAATCCGATATACGACGCCGTATTCAAACGTCTTTTGGAAAACGACGGCGCGGCAAAGTTTTTAATAGGCACAATTTTAGATTGCAATATAATATCTTTGGAACCTTATATTCAGGAGCGCACGAAATTCGACGAAATGACGGGTCGACTTACGCTTTATCGCAAGGATTTTTCCGCAACCATAGAAAGCAAAGACGAAGGCGTAAAAAGAGTAATAATAGAATTGCAGAAAGCCAAACAGTTAAGCGATATTTATCGTTTTAGGGAGTACTTGGGCGGAGAATACGCAAATTCAAAATTCCCGATAATAGCGATATACATTTTGGGATTTAATTTATCCGTGGACGTTCCCGCTTTTGCGGCTTATCCCGAATGCAAGGACTTGCGAACGCAGGAAAAATTGGAAGTTCGCGATAGTTTTGTAGAACATTTGACGCACAAGTCGTATTTTGTTCAGACGCGCAAGATAAAACAAAGTTTAAACACCAAATTGGATATGCTTTTATCGATATTCGGTCAGGAAAATTTTGTTTCCGCCGACGAAACGACAAAGGATTTTCCGATAGAGCCCGAATATCCGGAAATAAAGGAGTTGTTAGGTATTTTGCATTACGTCGCGGTAAACAAACAAGCGCGTAAAGAATTGGACGAAGAATTATATTATCAGCGATACGTAGAGCAAACTTTCGGAGAAAAAGACAGAAAAATAGAAGAATATAAAGGAAAATTGGAAGAGCAGGACAAAGAATTGAAAGAAAAAGGCAAAGAATTGGAAAAAGCGCGACAAAAAAACAAAAATATTGCCAAAGAATTAAAACTTGACGGAATGCCCGTTGAAAAAATATCGAAATTAACGGGATTAACGACAAAAGAAATAGAAAGTTTATAAAAAAACTATTTTCTTTCCCGCAAAACCTTATCCACAAGCAAAAATAATTCGTCTATAATTTGATTTTCGCTAACTTTTTTTACGGATTCGCCCTTAACAAACAAAAGCCCCTCGCCAACTCCGCCCGCCACGCCGACGTCCGCTTCTTTCGCCTCGCCCGGACCATTTACCACACAGCCCATAACCGCGACGCTTATATTTTCTTTGTATGTTTTTAATCTTTCTTCCACAGATTCGGCAAGTTTCGGCAGGTTAATTTGCGTTCTTCCGCAAGTAGGACACGCAATTAAAACGGGACCGCCGCGAAGTCCCAGCGATTTCAATATTTCTTTTGCCACGCCAACTTCTTCTACGGGGTCGCCCGAAAGAGACACGCGAATTGTATCGCCAATTCCGCGAGACAAAATTGCTCCTATCCCAGCCGCCGATTTTATTGCGCCCGTTTTTACGGTTCCCGATTCCGTAATTCCAATGTGTTGCGGAATGTCGGTTTTTGACGATAAAATTTCGCAAGCCGCAATAGTAGAAACGACGTCGGTGGATTTTATTGACAAAACCAAATTCGTAAAGTTTAAGTTATCCATCGTTTCGGCGTAGCGAATCGCGCTTTCCGCAAGCGCTTCGGGAGTAGGTTTTCCGTATTTTTTTAGCAAATCTTTTTGCAAACTTCCCGAATTTACGCCGACGCGAATCGCCGCTCCCGCCGTTTTTGCCGCTAAAACCACTTCTTTTACGCGAGAAAAGTTTCCGATATTTCCCGGATTTATCCTTATTTTCGCCGCTCCCGCTTTAATTGCCGCAAGCGCCATTTTATAATCGAAATGAATATCCGCGACGACGGGAAGTTTCGTCAATTTTACGATTTTTGCAAAGCCGCAAGCCGCCGCGTCGTCGTTTACGGTTATGCGAATAATTTCGCAGCCCGCTTCTTCAAATCTGCGAATTTGCGCGACCGTCGCTTCAACGTCCGCCGTTTTCGTGTTAGTCATCGATTGAATAGAAATGGGAAAATCCGAGCCGATTTTCACGTCTCCCACGACGGCAATTTTAGTTTTTCTTCTTAAAATCGAAGTTTGCATATTTCCTCTTTTTATTGTAAATTTTTCGCATTTTTCGCAAATAAAATACTTTTTGGCAAAAAATCAAATAAAAAATCGCTTTATATATTTCGCAAAAATTATATTTACTGCCGTTGAAGTTAAAAATCATCTGTTTTTTAGGAGTATTTTTATTATGGCGTCTTTGAATAAAGTGATTCTTGTGGGAAATTTGGGTCGCGACCCGGAATTGAAATCGACATCGTCGGGTTCAAAAGTTTTGGAAGTAAATATCGCTACGACCGAGAGATATAAAGACAAAAACGGAAACGACCAAGAACAAACCGATTGGCACAAAGTCGTAATGTGGCAGCAAAAAGCGGAATATATCGCAAGAAATTCGCGCAAAGGCAGTTCTCTTTATGTAGAAGGCAAATTGAGATATAGAAAATATACCGACAAAGACGGCAACGAAAGAACGGTTACCGAAATTTTGGCGGACAACGTTTCGGTTCTTAGCGGACGGGTTTCTTCTTCTGAAAGCAGTTTTGTTGGAGAACAGCCGCAATATCAAAAACCTTATGAAGATACGAAACAAGCGCCCGAAGAAGCGGGAAGTTTCGGCGATTCGCCTGCGGTCGACGATAATTTGCCGTTTTAATCTACGGGCTTTTTTCAATAAAAATTTCATTTTTTTCGCCGTCTCTTGACAAAACTTGTGCGCGTATATTATTTTGTCCTAAAATACAATTAAACAAAGGAGCGGTTTATGGATAATATATCGTCTATGGCTAACGCGCTGGTGGAGAGAGTGAAGGCGCGTCGCAGAAAAATGAAAATAACGCAGGTGGGACTTGCGGAAATTTCGGATGTTTCGTTTGGTTCCGTAAAAAGATTTGAAACGACGGGACAAATTTCGCTTAAATCTCTGATAAAAATCGCATTGGTTTTGAAATGCGAAAAAGATATTGAAGCGCTTTTCAAACGGAGAGGTTAATGAAAAAATTGCCGTTGCTTTTTTGTATTGCGACGATTATGTTTGTTTCAACTTCCGTATTTTGCGCGCCGCAAATAGGGCAATCGTCGGTTTTGACTTTGCAGTTTCCTTGGGGCGCGCGGTCTCTTTCTATGGGCGAAACTTTTACGGGCATTGCCAACGACGAACAGGCGCTTTTTTATAATCCTGCGGGGCTTGGACTTTCGCCGCTTTCAAAAACGTGGATTCATTACTTTCCCGGAGGCGAGCAAAAATTTATCGCGCTTGCCGGCGGAATGAAATATCAAAAAGACGTTTGGGCGCTTAATTCCAGTAACGAAATTTATCGTTTTAACGGCGTCGATTGGGTAAATTATTCTATTCATACAGTCGATACGAGCGATAATTTTACGTCCATCGCCGAAAAATATTCGCTATTTGAAAACAGCGAAAAACTTGCCGAAGCGGTTTTGGGTATTAAAAAATTTAACGATTTATACCAAAAAGACCGCAAAAAAATCGCTAAAATATTGTCCGCCGAAATTTCGCAATATCACGCCGATTCGCTCGCGGAATTTTTTGCGTATTTGCCGCATATCGAGCAGTCCAGAAGCGGAGTTAAAAGTTATCTTTTGGAAACTATGGAAAACGACGTCGCCGACAAACTTGCCAACGAAATAGTTAATATATTAAATAATATTTCGGGACTTTCGGGAATTTACGACATTAAAATTCCCTACACGATAGCGCTCAACGGAAAAATAAACGATATTTCGGTAGACGCGACCGGTCGCCTTTGGGTCGCGGGCGACGAAGGACTTTGGCGTTTCGATAACGAATGGAAAAAATTTACAAATTTCGACGGCGTTCCCGAAGCGAAATTTAATTCGCTGACCTCTCTTTTTGGCGGCGATATTGCCGTTGCCACAAGCGTCGGCGCGTATTTATTTGAAAACGGAATTTTCGCAAAAGTCGCGGGAGAAAACGAACTTTTTAACGGCGAAATTTCATACGTAAATAAAATTGACGGCAATATTTATTTGGGAACAAAGCAGGGACTTTTGGCGGTTTCAAACAACAATTTGGAATCGTTTGTAGATAGCACGCGAGGACTTGTTTCAAACGTGGTTAGAGTTGTCGCAATCGACGAAAGAAAACGAATTTGGGTCGGCGGCGACGAAGGCGTTTCGCTTTTTACGGGAGTGGAATGGAAAAAATTTCGTTTCAAAAACAGCAAAGTTTTGGACATTACCATCGAAAGAGACAATTTGGTTTGGTTTGCCACAGACAACGGAGCGGTCGAATACTTTGAAAGCAAAGACGGCAGTCCCGAATGGAAAGTCCATCACGAAAAAAACAACTTAAATTCGTCTATAATAAATTCGTCGGTTTTTCACAGAAACGATATTTGGCTTGCGACAGATGGCGGCATAAGCAGATTCCAGCACGGCGAAGTCAGAGCGACGATGTTTTTTGAAAATCTTTTGCCCTCGCTGCATTTGGACGATATGTTTCACGCGGCTGTGGCGGGCGTTTTTCCTGTCGGAGAATGGGGAACTTTCGGCGTATTTTTCAATCAACTTTACTACGGCGAAATAGATTCTTGGAACGTCGACGGTACCATCGGCGAAGCGTCGTCGGCGTTTGAAATTGTTAGCGGAATAAGTTATGGGATGCGGCTTCGCAAGGATTTTGCCGCAGGTATAAGTTTGAAACATTTTTACAGTCGTCTCAAAGAAGGCGAATCGGAAGCGCAATCTTTCGCGGTCGACGCGGGAATATTAAAAACCAATTTTTTAACGAACGATTTTACTTTGGGATTTTCGCTTTTGAATATGGGACCTCCCGTCCAATACGCGCAGGACGACGCTAAAATGGCGATACCTTTTTTGATGCGCGTCGGCGCGTCTTACAAGCCGATAAAACGGGCGACGCATTATTTGCTTTTGGCGTTTGATTTGGAGCGCGAAGTCGTATATTACGAAGAAAAAAACAACGAGCGCGTTCCCGTTGCGTTTTTTAAGGCGATTTATAAGGACTTATTTGACGACGAAAACGAATCGGCAAGAGACGAAATGCAAAAAATTACACTGCACACGGGGCTTGAATTTAACTATTTGGATTTTATGACGCCTCGTTTTGGCTGGATGTACGACAAAGCGGGTTCAAGAAACGAAGTTAACGTCGGCATAGGATTGAGCATAAACGTAGTTTCGGCGGATTTTGGAATGATATTCGCGCTCGGCGACAACACGGTCAGGCAAAGTCAAATGCGATTTTCAATAACTTATTCGAGATAGTTATCTTTATTTTCCCCTAATTTGCATCCGCACAAAAAACTTTCCACCATAAGTTCTAACGATTGCGCGTTGAAATGTCGATACGTAATGTTATACAACAATAATTCTATAAAATCAAACATTTTTTCTCGAAATTCGCTATCTATATTTTTGTATTCTTTAAGCCCCGCTTCTTCAAGTATTCTTGGCAAGAAAACGCCTATCGCAACTTTTTCGTTTATATTGTAAGAATTTTCAAATTCGTTTATTATTTGTATCGGACGTCTGCGAACAAACCAATAAAATTCATAAGCGTATACTTTTATAAAATTAGTTGTTTCTATATCGTGAAATTTTTTTAATCTCCACACGTCCGTAAAATAGTCGAATATAAACATAGAAAAACACTCTTCGTTAACCATAACGTTACGCTCTATTTTGTCGAATACCAACACGTTCAAAGTATCGTACCATAAAGCGTTAAATCTGTCGGAAATGTAATCTTTGCCAAAATAATCTTCTAAAAATTTATAATGTTTGTCCATTACTTCGTTGCTATCGACCATCAACATTTTCTCCCGTGCATAGTAAAATCAAAAAAAGCGCTATCGGCAAATTTTTTTACGGCGTTTGAATCGCGTTCTTGCGCCGCGTTATTATAATTAACTCCTCTATTGCCTACTTGAACAACGGTAAATCCGTTGCTTTTAAATCTTTTATTGAAATTTGCCGTCGCCTCATCGGCGCTTTTACTAAGCATTTTAAACCCTTTCTTAAATATTGATACCTCAAAACGCAGATAAAATATAGTTTATTTATTTAGCGAAACGCAAGTAAAAACCTGAAAAACAATAAAAAAACAGTTTTTAATGTAAATTTAATAAATCCATCAACAATTTCTACGCCGCAAAATCTATTTTTGAAGCGAGATTTTGGATTCCCGCTCCCGCCGTATATGCGGAAATAGCGGAGATAATATTGTTTTGCGCTTTTATTGCTTTATCGATATTATTTGCGGATTTTCTGCTTTCGCCGTTTGCCGAAAAATCGTTGTTTTCGTTTGTTTTTTGTTCAGTATTTTTCTTTGCCGAAAAATTATTGTTTTCGCTAATATTTTGTCCGTTATTTTGCGAAATTTCCGTATTATTGTTTGCCGAAAAATCGGTATTTTCTTCGGTTTTTTGTTCGGTTTTTTGTTCTACTTTTTGCTCGTTAATTTCCGTATTTTCAACGGTTTCAGTATTTTCAGTTCCGTTTTTCGTCAATACTTCCGACATTGCCGCCGCTTGCATTTGCGTTGCCGCCGCCGCTACCGCTCTGTCCGTTCCCGAAGGATTTGCGGGAGCCATCGCCGCCGAAATTACCGTTTGCATTTTCGCTATCGTCGCTTCGGGATTGCCTTTTACGGGCGAAGTATCAATGCTGACTTCCCCGCCGATTGCGTATTGTTTTCCGTCGGGACCGCTTTGAAACGTATAACTCGCGCCGCCTCTAATGTATGCGCCGCCCGCCGAAATATGCGCCTGTTCGTGATTTCTAACTTCCATATCGCGGGATTTCAATTCGTCTATAACTTTTTTCTCTTCTTCGGAAAATTGCTCGGTTTTTTGCGCGTTTTTGTCTTTTTCTTCCTCTTTGGTTTTTTGCGGATTTTGCGGGTTTTCGGCATTTTCCGCAAATTTTACATTTTCGGTATCTTTATCTTTTTCGCCCAAAAGTTTAATTTTTTCGTCGTCAGGAATTTCCCGCTTTCCAAACAAAGGAATATATTCGTCTACTCGCGGCTTAAATCCTGCAAATTCTTCTTTTTCTTCACTTTCAAAAATTTCGCCCGTTTCTTTGTAAACGTCAAAAGACGGGCGCGAAATTCTTTTCGTACCCATAATTTCATAAGCGTAATCGCTCGACCAAAATGCAATGCCATTTATCGACATAATTTCACCTCGCGACAAAACCGTCTATTTGCTATATCGGATAAAAATAGTAATAACTTTAACAAAATTTTCAAAATTTATGTTTTTTACTCTCGCAAAAATTTATTTTTAAGTTATTATGAAATTTATGGAAAGTAAAAAAATTTTTTGGAGTATAAGCGAAGTTGCCGAAATTCTGGGAGTTGAACAGAATGTTTTGCGATACTGGGAAACGGAATTCTCCATATTAAGTCCGTCGAAAAGTCGCGGCAACGCTCGCACGTACACGAAAAAAGATATAGAAATCGCGCAAAAAATCAAATTTTTACTCTACGAAGAATGTTTAACCACAAAAGGCGCGATAAAAAAAATGAAAAAATTAAAAAGCATTCCGCTCGAATCCTACAAAAAAATGCTGGATTTAACTATGGACAAAGAATTTTGCGCGGACATCGTAAAACTTTGCAACATAATCAAAGAAATTTCGGGTAAAAAACAATAATTATGCTAATTTGTTCGCTTGACAACGCAAAAATTGTAAAAATCGACAAAATTTTGTTTGAAAAAATTGAAAATAAAATTATAGAACTCGGACAAGATTTTGACAAAGATAATTTTGAAACGATTAAAAAAAATTTGATAGAACCGCCGATTTTGACCGCCGCCGATTTTGCGTTTGAAGTAATTTACGTGATTTTGGCGGGCGGATTTTCGCAAAAAACGGCAAAAAAAGTATTCGCAAAAATTTGCGCGTTTATAAAAGAACGAGACAAAGTTTTTGGAGAGGAACTTTTTGAACTTTTTCACAACGTAAACAAAACGAACGCGATAGCAAAAATTTGGAACGAACGACAAAATTACAGAGAAAAATTTTATTCGCTTAAAACAGACGACGAAAAATTCGCCTTTCTTGAAACGCTTCCGCATATCGGAAAAATTACGAAAAATCACATCGCGAGAAATCTTGGAATTTCGGTCGTAAAATACGATATTTGGATTCAGCGACTTGGCATATCGCTTTTTGGAAGCGGAGAAACGGCAAAATTTCCGCTCGATGAAAACGTAAAAAAATACTGCGATAAAATGTTTGAAAACTTGCAAAAAGAGACGAAACTTCCCGTAGGATTTTTAGACGCGGTTTTGTGGAAAGCGTGCCAAATCGGACTTTTTTCGTTTTCGGATTAAATTTTTCGGTAAAATCGCTAAAAAATATATTATATTTTATGTGTAAAAAAACCTAAAAACATAAAGGAGTTGTTTATGAAAACAAAATTTTTGCCGCTGCTTGCGGCTGCGTTTCTTTTAATCGGTTGTCCTTCCGAGCCGATAGATCCTGAAGACCCTAATTCTGGGGGTGATAATCCGGGCACAAATCCTAATCCGGGCGGGGGAGGTGGAACTGGAAACGTGATTAAACCGAGCAGTTATCAGTATAGCCACATAACGTCGAAATATGATTCGTATAAAACTCGTTTTCTTAAATACAGCGGAAATAATTATTGCTATATTTACGCGACGGGAACAGCCGGCGACGGCGAAATAACGGTTTCGGAAGCGCACGGTTACGGAATGATAATTTTTGCGCTTATGGGAGATAAAGAAATTTTTGATAAAATGAACGCTTTTAGAAAGGCGCACCTGTCGACGATGAATAACGGACTGATGGCGTGGTATATTAAAACAGTCGGACAAGTCCCGCGCACCTCAAATGGCGACGCGATGGATGGTTCCGCCGCGACCGACGGCGATTTGGATATTGCTTACGCGCTTCTTTTGGCAAGTAAAAAGTGGGGCGGAAATTATAAAAATGAAGCCGTAGACCACATTACAAAAATAAAAAACAGTTTAATGTCGAGCGCAAAAAGGACAAAATTGGGCGATTGGAAGAGTATCAATAGTATGGACACAAGAAGTTCCGACTGGATGCCCGGACATTTTGAAGCGTTTTATAAAGCGACAAACGATAATTATTGGCGTCAAGCAAGAGATACGGTTTATAAACTTTTAGGACAAGTGTCAAATTCAAACACTGGACTTGTGCCTGATTTTGTAACGGGAACTCCCGCGAGAGCGGACGCAAGTTGCGGAGGCGCTTCGGAGGCGAATCCTTGCGATATATATTCTTATAACGCCTGCCGCGTTCCTTGGAGAATTGCCTTGGATTACGCTCATAACGGAGAAAATCGCGCCAAAACGCAAATAGACAAAATAAGCGCTTGGTTAAAAGACGCGACGGGCGAAAATGCGGCGGATATAAAGAGCAGTTATAATTTAAACGGAAGTGTTGCCAACGGTTATGATTTTTACGATATTATATTCGCGGCTCCGTTTGCGGCTGGAATGATTGCAAATTCCAATAACCAAAGTTTTTTGAATAAAACTTACGACAATGTTAGAGGAAAAACTCCCAATGAGGCGTACGCGGCGGCTCTTCAACTTTTGAGTATGCTTTTAATAACGGGCAACTGGGAAGCGCCAAATTAAAAAGGAGAAAATTTAGGTGAAATTCGTATATCTGTTGTCGTTTGGAGCGGCTATGTTTTTTATCAACTGTACAGGGGGCGACCCCATTGTTGAATATGTAGACAATACGTTTGAAGATACCGCGTCAAACTACGACGGTAGAACGATTAAACCGAACAACAGAACGCCAGCGCAACTTTTTAGCGACGTAAAAACAAAATATAACAAATACAGAGAAGATTATCTGAAACAGGCAAGCGGCAAAAAATATTACATACAAGCGACGGGAAACGGAGAAAACGGAGAAATTGCCCTAACGATTTCGGAAGCGCACGGTTATGGAATGATAATTTTTGCGTTGGTAAATTTTAAGGGAGATGAAAAAACAATTTTCGACGGGATGAACGCTTTACGAAAAGCGCAACATTCAAGAACAGACCCCGATTTAATGTCGTGGATTGTAACCGATGTTGATTCCGATGACGCGGCTGTAGATAATTCCGCCACCGACGGCGATTTGGATAACGCTTACGCGCTTCTTTTGGCTCATAAACGATGGGGAGAAGAGAAATACTTAAACGAAGCGAAAATTCTTATTGAAGCGATAAAACGCTCGGAAATGCATCAGGATATTTATAGAACCAAACTCGGCGATTGGCATAATAGGTGGAGTTCCAACAATAACGCTACAAGAAGTTCCGATTGGATGCCCGGACATTTCAGAGCGTTTTATAAAGCGACGGGCGATGATTTTTGGCTTCAAACTGCAAATATGGTTTATTCGCTTTTAAACGAAGGTTCAAATTCAAGAACGGGGCTTATTCCCGATTTTGTAACGGGTTCTCCTATTGTGCCCGACCCTTTGGGCGGCGGAACGGGAGAGAAAAACGCTCAACATTATTCGTATAACGCGTGTCGTGTTCCTTGGCGACTCGCCGCCGATTACGCTCATCACGGAACGCCCGCCGCAAAAATGCAAATAGACAAAATAAGTTCTTGGATAAACGACGCGACAGGAGGAAATTCTAACGGCATTAAAGATGGATATCAATTAAACGGAACGCCTATTGGTAGTAGTTCCTCGAAAGCGTGTTTTGTCGCTCCGTTTGCCGCGGGAATGATAGCGAATGCGGAAAATCAAAATTTTTTGAACAAAACTTATAGTTCTATGTTAAATTTGAAGAGCGATGTGTACAACGACGCTATAAATCTTTTGTGTATGCTTCTTATTAGCGGATATTGGTGGACTTATTAAGATGGGGAAAATTGATGTTTTGTAGAAATAAAAATTTGGTCGCAATAATTTTAGCCGTTTTTCTTTCGGTAAGTTTTTGTTTTGCGCAAACTATAATATCCGACGGAATTATTAGCCAACATACGCGATGGACGGCGGACGAAAGTCCGTATATATTAACCAACGACGTGGTAGTAGAACAACAAGCCCGCCTCGTAATAGACCCGGGAGTAGAGATTTTAATAGAAAAACCCATAAAAATTCCGTCGAATATTGAACAGGTAAGCGTTCTCGATTCTTTTACCGTAAAAATTACCATTAACGGCGCGCTTCATGCCATCGGAACGCCTACGAGTCCAATTATTTTCAGAGGAAAAGACATTGAAAATCCCTATACTCATTGGTTTGGAATAGTTATAGATTCGCGAAAAAGTCAGGAAGTAAGCATAGGTTACACGATAATAACTTCGGCGGCAAACGGAATCACTGTAAATAGCGGAATTCCATTTATTCGCAACACGCTTTTTGAATTTAACAACGTGGGGCTTCGCCTCGAAAACAGAGCGGACGCGCGCGTTTTTCATTGCGTTTTTTCACAAAATTATCTTGCGGGCATACGAGTCGTCGATTCCAATCCGTTTATTTATAATTCAATATTGATAAACAACAATATGTTGGGACTTTGGGGCGACAAAAATACGGAAATTGCTTTCAAAAACAATTTGGCGTTTGGAAACGGGAGAAATTTTTCCGATACCGACCCGCGTTTCGGTAGAAACACAAGAACAAACGCAAACGGAGATTCCACCGATTTTGCGGGAAATTTGGTTATGGACCCGATTTTTATAGAAAATTTTGCGGCGCAAAACGCGGCGCAAAACGCGGGAAAAAGGCAAAAACTTCCTATGTCGCAAAGTATTATAAACGAAATTAAAGACCAGCGTTATTTTTTGTCGCCGTTTTCGCCGTGCATAGATGCGGGAATCGGCGACAGAGGTTTTAGAGAGACAGACGGCTCGCTTCCCGATATGGGAATTTGGGGCGGCGCGGAAGTAATTAAATTTTAACTTTTTATGAAATTTACTGAACTTAAAATCGGCGACGAAATTAAAAAAAACCTCGAAAATTCGGGGTTTAAAAAGCCGACCGATATTCAATACAAGTGCATTCCGTCGATTTTAGTCGGCGAAGACGTTTTAGCGGTGGCGCAAACCGGCACGGGAAAAACCGCCGCTTTCGCAATTCCAATAATAGATATGATTGACAAACAGAAAAAAAATCGCCGAACCGACGGAATTAAGTGTATTGTAATGTGTCCGACTCGCGAATTGGCAAAGCAAATCGGAAGCGTTTTCAATAAACTTTCCAAACATACGGACGTCGTAAATTTCGCTTTATACGGCGGCGTAGAACAGGACAAACAAGCGGCGAAAATCCAAAAAGGAATAGACGTTTTAATTGCCACGCCCGGTAGAATGTTCGATTTGATTTCGCAAAAAATTATCGACGTTTCAAGCGTAAAATATTTTGTTTTGGACGAGGCGGACAAAATGCTTAAACTCGGCTTTTACGACGATTTAATTTACATAAAAAAAATATTGAAACAGCGGCACCAAACGATGTTTTTTTCCGCGACGATAGACGACGAAATTAAAAAATTGGCTTATGCTCAAATAAAAAGCGACGCGATACGAATACAAATTTCGCCCAAAGACCCCGTTTCCAAAAACGTAAAACACGGCGTTTTATTTGTAAAACAGGACGAAAAAAGATTTTATTTACTCGATTTTTTAGTCGAAAATCCGCAGGCGAAAATTATAATTTTTGCGCGAACAAAGGTGCGAGTTGAGCGAATAAAAAAATTTTTAGACAAAAATAATATTGTCTGCGACGTTTATCACAGCGGACTTGCGCAAACCGAACGCGAACGCGCATTGGAAAATTTTCGCGAAAATAAGTTTAATATTTTGGTAGCGACAGATATTTCGGCGCGAGGAATCGATATCGCAAACGTTACGAACGTGATAAATTACGATTTGCCCGAAATTGCTGAAAATTACGTTCATAGAATTGGGCGAACGGGTCGCGGAACAAACAAAGGCGAAGCGATTTCGTTTTGCGGCGAAGAAGAAGAAAACTTACTCAAAAACATAGAAAATTACACGGGTTATCAAATAAACAAGGTAATTTTGGACGAACAAACGAGAAAAAAAGCGGAAATTTCCACGCTAAACGACAACAAAAGTTTGCAAAAAATGATTTTGGATACGGAAAAACACATATCAGAAAAAGCGAAAAAACGCCGCAAATAATTTAAAATAATTTAATCGACCACCAAAATATATTTTTGCGTTTTTGTCGGGAGTCGGGGATTTTTGTTAAATTTGTTTTCTTCGTTTTTTTCTTCGTTTTTTTCTAACGCGAGTTCGTTTTTTTCGCCGCTTTTTCGCAGGTCGAAGCCAAATTTTTCAAGCGCTTCAAACGCGGTTTTTTCTTCTCCCGACTTAACTCTAAAAAAAGTATATCCTTCAATCGGGGTTAAAATTTCTTTTAATTCCTGATGCCCCGCGATACTCGGCGCAATGTCGTTTCTGAAAGCGATGTAAGGCAAGTCCTCAAAAGCGCGTTTGAACGAATGAACCCATTCCAAAATCGTTTTTTCTATGGATTGCGGAACTTTCCAAATTTGCAAAATTTCAACAATTTCTTTTTCGCTTATTCCGTTTACAAGCGATTCTTCAACTCGCTTTTTATCTATTTTTCCGTGATAAATTACGTCGACGGAAATAATTTTTGTCGAATATAAAATTTTATTTAACTGCAAAGGATTTACTTCTATCGGAATATAAACGCTGAAATCGGGCAAAACATATCCGTTTTGAAAATGAAAATTTGCGCGTTCTTTCATCTTAAACGAATTTTTATATAGCGTCGCAAGTCCGCACCAATGAAAAATTTTCAGCGAAAAATCGACGTCGTCGGCAATTTGCGTTATGGAATTTTCGCTAAATTTCACGTTTTTTTCATCGTTTTCAATAAGCGAGCGCAAAAAATAAAAATCTACGGTTTTTGAAAAAGTATTTATAATTTTCGGCGCGTTTTTTTGCATCTCTTCCGAAACTTTTTCGAGCAATTCGTCTATGTTTGAAAGTATGGAAATTTTTCCGTCTTCGCTTGAAAATTTTGCGCCGCAAAACCTTGAAAAGTCAATAACGAAATCCAAAACTTTTTTTAAATCGTCGTGCGAATCGAGCAATTTTCCTATTCCGCAGCGCTCTTTCAATAAATCCGTCCATCTTTGCGAATAGGCGCCGTTTGTGCAAATTTTACTTTCGCCGCTTGCAAACATATCCAAAATTATCACAAAATCGCTTAAAAAAGTTCCGAAAAAAAGTTGCGGATTGCCGTCTTCTTCCTGTAAAATTAAATTTTGTGCAAAATTTTGCGCAAGAATTTGCGACAAATCGTCAAATCCGAAAAAAGTATCGGCGTTTTCGTCTATGCCTTCAAAAACCAAAAACGTTTTAAGAATTTCCGCCTTTAAGCGCGACGAAATTTTTTTGCCGAAATCTCCGCGCAAATAAATTTGAAAAATTTCGTCTTTTATTTCCTGCGATATTTGCGATAATTTTTGCGAAATATATTCTTTTTCAAAAAAATTTGCCGAAATTTCGTCATAAACGCCGTTTGTTAAAATTCTCGACGAATTGGCGCCGCTCAAATATTCAAGAATGATGTTTGAGGGCAGTTGTTTTATGTAAATAGAAAAATTTATTCGTTTCATTTTGCCAAAATACTATTTTTCAGCGCCGAAAAGCAATATTTTTGTTTTTGTTTCAATATGTTTATTCGGCATTTATTATTTTTAGCCGTAAATTTTTTAAAAAGGAGTAAAAAAATGAAAGAACATTTGGTTTTTGCAATAACGTTTCTATTTTTTGCCGCGAGTTTTGCGGAATTATATTCGCCTGAAGTTTGGCATTCTTTTCGCAGCGACGTTTTAAGTTTCAGCGCGGGCGTAACCGACGACGATTCGGGAAAAACCGTGCGTTACGAATTATTATTGAGAGACAGCAATGGAAAAGCGTCTGCGATTTCTACAAAATCGATAAAAGCGATAGAAAAAGAATGGACGCTTGAATTTTCGGGAGTAAAAAGAGACGTCGTGGGCAAAGACGCTTTGTGGATAAAGGAAACGGTCGTGGGCAATGCCGATTCAAAAAATTACGGACCTTACGGATTGGTCAGGACGGAACTTCTTGAATATTGCGACACGGCAAATATTTTTTCGGGCGACGTGAAAAATTTTCCCGTAAATGTCGACGAAACGCACAAATTTGCTTACAACAAAAACGGCTTGATTATCGCCTTAAACGATACGAAAGGAAATCTTACTGTCTCGCTTGATTTTGCCAACAGCAAAACCGCGTTTTTGGCGTTTGCAAATCGCATAATAAGGTTTAACGACGAAGACAAATCCGTTGAATTTTTATATCCCGAAAGAAGCGTCGACGTTAAAACGACGTCGGTTCAATATAAGGTTCGCGATTGGGAAGGCGATATGAAAATTTTTGACGCGACAAACGGAAAAGTTTTGTTTATTCCCTGGTATGATTTGGGAATAAAATTTGAAAACGGCAGAAAATTCGGTTTTATGATACACGGCGACAAATTTGCCTATCCTGTAAAAGCGTCGCAATATTCGCCTGCGTCTTGGGGAAATATAATTCTTAAATAACTCTTGACAGACGGCAATGCGAAAAATTATTTTTTCGGCAATTTTTTATGGTGAGTGTAGTTCAATTGGTTAGAGCACCGGATTGTGGTTCCGGTTGTTGGGGGTTCAAGTCCCCTTACTCACCCCGTTCTCTTCATATCCCCGCCCCCCGCAATTTCTCGCAAACGTCGTTAATTATAGACATTTCCTTGGCAAAGCAGAAGCGTATGTAATTGTCTCCGAAGTTATCGTGATAAAACGCGGAGCCCGGAACGCCCGCAATTCCCGTTTCGGCAAGAAAAATTAACGCCCGCTCCTTGCTTGTTTTCGCCTTAATTTTTCCGATATCCGCCAAAACATAGTAGGAGCCGTCGGGAACGAAAGGATTTAATCCTAAATCTTTAAGCGTATCGCAAAAAATTTCGCGCTTTTGAAAATGCGTATCCCGCAGGTTTTCATAGTATTGCGGCTTTAATTCGTGCAGCGCGGCAGCCGCGGCGTGCTGAAACGGCGAAGGCGAACATACGTAAATCAAATCGTTAAACTGGGTTATTGCGGCGCTTACCTGCGAACT
>Ga0182485_1006_pt1 | contig 40230 bp, 36 predicted proteins | sample TergutMp193P3_FD_120825 | JGI IMG/M metagenome (GOLD analysis project Ga0182485, IMG submission 120825)
CCGTCCAAAATTTCGCTTAAAACCACCATTCTTTGCTCGCGAGTAGGACCGAAAACCGAGCGCATATTGTAGGGAATGTTGTTTGCCTGCGGAAAAATTTTCGCGCAATCCGCTTCTATTGAATTTAATTCGTTGCAAATTCTTTCGCAACTTTTTTGGTCTTGCGCCAAAACGACGCACAAACGCTCTTTGTCGTCGCTGAAAAGCGCGTGAATTAAAAAAGAATCGACGCTTTCGACGATACCCGAAACGCAAACCGAGTTTTTTCTCAGTTCGTTTGTTACTTCTTTGAATAAATGATTTAATTTCATAATTCGGACTATCTTTAAAAAAAGGAAATGAGTCAGGAGGGGTTCGAACCCTCGACCCACGCCTTAAAAGGGCGTTGCTCTACCAGCTGAGCTACTAACTCTCCTTTGTGTTATTATTTAACAGACGGGGGGAATATACTTTTTGCCGTATATAAAAAGCAAGTAAAATTTTATTTTTTTGAAAAATATCGTTTTTTTTATTTAATAAACTTTTAAATTGTCGTCATAAACTTCTACAAAATCGCCTTTGGGTTTTAATATTCCGATACCGAGTTTTTTCGCTTCTTCTCTTACGCCTTTTTCAAAACTCATTGCGCCGAGTCCCAAATAAAGTTTATGATTAGCGTACATTGGAAACAAGTTCTTGAATTTTAACGCTTTATCTTGTGTCAAGTCCTTAATATCGTCTTCGCGCAATCTACTTTTTGTTTCCACTATACAAACCGAAACGTCGTTTATCAGCAATACGTCGTATTCGGCTTCTATCTTTTTTCCGTTTGAAAGTGAGCGTTTGGAATGAACGTTTTGTTGAATAACGTCAAAATGGTGCCCGCCAAAAGTCATAGTGCGTTCAAGAAAATTATATACCTGTTCTTCGGCAATCATTCCCGCGCTTTTGTTTATTCCGCCGATTTGCTTTCTCAACTCGGCAAAACCTTTTGCGTTTTCTTCCTGCAATTCTCTTAATTCGGCGAAACCCTTCATATTTTCCGCCATATTTTCCGAATTTTCCGCCATTTTTTTTGCGTTTTCCGCCATTATAGCCCTGATTTCGGCTAATTCTTCTCTCCATTCTTCCATAAAATTCTCCCAAATTTCAAAACAACCGTTATTTTTTCATAAAAATACTATCTGCCACATATCGCCGCCGAACAAAAAAAAGCGACCCGCCACAGCAAAGCCGCTTTTACAAAATCTGAAATCTAAAAAATTGCCGAAATAATTTCAAAAAATCAAAGAGCAAATTAAAAATCTACGCCGATTTTCAGCGAAATCGCGCCGTTTGGTTTTTTTACTATACCTCCGCGTTCGTATGTTTCAATAAGATTTTCCAAATTCCAGCCGTCTTCTCCGGGAAGCAATTTTTGGTATTTTGCTCCCCACCATTTTAAGCCGAGTGAAACGGTAAAATATCTAATTTGAACCCCAAAGGACGGATTAAAATAAAAACTCGAATAAAATTCAGATTCAGTATTATGATAATAACCGCCCCAATAAGAAGGACTCTTTCCAACCGCATACTTATAATTATCCCAACATAGTATTATACCAATGTTCGCGTCAATATACGGCGATATGGCGGTTTTTTCGGACAAATAAAATCTCGGTTTTACAAATATCGGCATTGCTATCCAAGAACCGTTATAAAGAATATCGTCTTTCGGTAGCCCTTTTTCGTTTTCGATTACTTTTTCGAGAACATAATATTCATCGTCATAATACGAATATTTTATCCCGTTTGTGTTTTTTACCGTCGCCATTTGTAATTCGGTTGCGAGAGAAAGAGAAAAATGCCGATTTATCATTATTCCGGATGAAAATATGAGATTATCTACATTGCTTATTCCATAATCTCCAATTCCAAAAGAATATCCTGTTTCAAATCCGAAAGTAAAACGACTTTTTTCTATGATTTTACTGCTGTCTTCATTGTTTATAGCGGTACTGTTTGGAGTAATTTTTCCTGCAATACCGTCGGTTTTTCGCGCTTTTCCGATTATGGTACCCGCCGCTTTATTGTTGTCTAATGTTGAAGATTTTCTCGCAGTGCCTGTGATTCCGCCCGTATATTTACTGCCTTTTATGTTTCCATTAAACGAACAGTTTTTTATCGTTGTTCCACGAGTTACATTAACCAAACCGCCACCACCGCCACCACCTGAATATACATCAGCGGAGACATTACAGTCTTTTATGGTCGAATTTATACTCATTAACGCAATACTTGTAGATGTAATTATATTATAAGACATATCAGGAAAAAACGACGAATGAGAAATATTAAGATTTTGAATTACGGCGTTTTTTATTATAATAAACAAAGGTCTTCCATACAATCCTCTGATGTAATACCCGTTTCCGTCAAATTTTCCTCTAAAATAGGGAGCAATGAAGAAAACATTAAGTTTAAACAAATGTTTTTTTTCGTTAAAATCTCGCGGTTTTATTTTTTGAGACCACGTATCGCTGTCAGTAGTGTCAAAAACAATAATATCTGTTTTGAGATGGACTTCTTTGTCTTTGAATGTAACTCTTTTTTGTAAAAGCAACCGCTGAAATTCGACAAAATCGTCAAAATTGTTGATTTCTAAAACTGTTTTGTTTTCATCGTACCAATACGAATCTATGATTTTAGCGGGTTTTTTAGCGGCAAAACAAAAACCGACCGACAATAAAACGACAATCAATACCGCGAATTTCGGGGGGGGGGGTACCGTCTCCTCGTACCTTATTATTCATAAGAATAAAATATAATGCGGTACGTACCAAAGATGCGGAAAAATCTTTAATTTTGTGAAAATTGTTTTTCATATTGGCTTTCCTTTCGTTTTTTATCTAAACATTACCGAGATTGAAACAAGCAATTTATCAAGCATTCTTTTTATCGCGCTTGCCTTGATTTCTTTGATTTCTATAGGATTTTCCGGCTTTATTTTGTCGATTATTTTATAAGCGTCCTCAAATCCCGACTGAATAGTTTTTACTTTCAATAAGCCGTCGTAATATCCGTCCAAATGCAAAACGTTATAAACCGTATCAAAGTAATCCGACATTTTTTTATCGAGTTGAGAAACATTTTTTTTGTAAAAATTTACGGATTTTCGCTGTCTTTTAGGCAACTGTTCAACGCCCTTCAATTCAAACCAAGCGTCAAGGGCGACCAACACGCCGCTGTATGCCGTACCGCAGGCGGCGCGCACATATTTTCTGTCGGCATAATATCCGTCGTCTTCTTTATTCGCTTTTTGCAACGACTCTTTCGCGTTGTCCATATAACGAACCGCTTCCGCGTATTCCTTATTCAAAAAAGCGTTTTGCTCTTCTCTTGTCATTGGTTTATTGCTCCATATTTATTGGTTTTTGAGTTGGTTTTCAGTAATAAATATAATATATGTTTCTGATAAAATGCAAAAAAATTATAAAAATAAGATTTTTTTTAAAAATCGCGCGCAAAAAAACGGGGGGCAAATCTGAAAGAAATGCCCCGCCGCTATTTTACTTTTTCACGTAAAAATACTTATTTCCAAACCTTAATAAATACTTCCTCGTAAGAATTAAGCCAAAGATTTCCGCTTCCGTCGCCGACTATGCCGCGAGGATTAAAATAAATTATGTCCGAATCTATCGGTTTTTGGTTGATAATGTTACCGCTTTCATTCAATTTAATCACAGCGTCGTTGCCGCGTTCGAGAATATAAAAATTCCCATCGACAAAATCGCAAACGGCATCCCCGTCAATCGTTTCTTTTTGAGTATAAATATCGTTAGCAATGATGCCAAAAACTCCCGCCGTATAATTAGTTTCGACAATAAGAGTAGTATTAGCGACGGATTTCATAGAATAAACAGGCATAGTTACGTCTATTTCGGCTTTTATCGCGTCTTCGGTTATGGAATATCTGTAAACCGTATTGCTGTTGCCAATCCACAAATCGTTGGTTTCGCCGTTGTAAGAAATGTCGTTTACCGAATAAAAATCTTCTTCGGGGTCAAATTTTTCGTAACTCACGGACATAGTATTGCCGCTCAAAGTAAATTCCGCAAGATAAGATGACCACCAATCGCTGTCATAAACTAACAAATATCCTTTGGTATCGTCGAGAAATACCAATTTCATCGGGTCGTATGTTTCGTTTCCCATAAGCGATATCGTAGTTTTCACGCCGCTTGAAAGGTTAATTTTGGTTATTCCGCCGTCGTTATTGGACAATAAACTGCCGCCGTCCACAACCCACAGGTCGCCGCCGCGAATTTGAATTTGCGCGACATTCATAAAATTACTCTCAAATTTTCGCAGAACTGCGCCCGTTTGCGCGTTAATTTCAAGAATTTGAGAATTCGCTATTGGGTCCCAACCAGAATCTCCGCCCATAAATTGAACCGCCGCGTAAATTTTTCCGTTTTCATATATCAAACATTCCAATTTCGGAGTATATGCGTTTTGAAAATTATAACTTCTTAAATCGATGTCGCCCGGATTTATAATAATTACGGGATAATTATCGACTAATTTTACACCGTCGCCGACTTCGGGAATTATGGTTGCCAAATCGGTTTTCGCGTCAAACGCCGCCTGAAATTTTTCCGCGACTATATCCATATCCGCTTGAGTTATTTCAACGTCTTCGCTACTTCTAATAATGCTTCTTACGCCTCTCGATGCCCGCAACGTTCTCCAATCGGAAATATTGGTCGCTATGTACTCGTCGCCTCCTTGAAACAGCAAATATATATCCGTCGCTTCTTCGCCCGAAAAATTTCCTACCGCGCCGACTACAATTTCGTCGGCTTTCCCCTGATACGTTTTAAGCCACTTCATACTTATAACGTATCTTTCTCCTCTTTTTTCGACGGTTCCGTTTTCAATTACCGTTCCCCTTAACGTTACCGAATAACGCAAGGAATTTTGCGAGCCGCTCCCGCCGCCTTCATACTCGTACTTTGTTCCTGTTTCCTGCTCCGGCGAGCAGGCAAGAAACAACGCCGTAACCAATACGGCAACACCAAACAAACCAAACAAACGCTTAAACATAATGCGTCCCCTTTCTTTTAAATCAGTTAAACAACCCTTTTTTATTTCCTATCTCCCACAAAACGCTACCTTTAATACTTATTCCCGGATATCGCAAAAAGTAATATTGATTTTCAAGCGCGGTCAAATATTCGGGAGAATTTCCCCCCGCAAGTATGTCGTAAATACCGACTTGCGCGGTAATATCCGTCGAATTTTTTATATGATACTGCAAAATAAAGGAAAAAAACGACAATCCCCTTTTATTTTCGTCCAAAGGAACGCGATGAATATTGTATAAGTCGTGAAAATACGCGGACTTATATTGATATTGTGAAATAAACGAAAATCCCGCAAAATCTCCGATTTGCAGCGACGAATTAAGTTTAAGTTTAGATTCTTCAGGTATATAGAGGTCTTTTATACTTTTATCGCTCAAATTTTTCGGTTCCTGAAAAGTCAAGTTGTTTTGCAGTTCTATTTTGTCAAAAATTTTCCAATAAATATTGTTTTCAAATCCAAAAGTCGACGTTTGCGCTATATTCTTCGCTTGGGCTACGGCTCTGTAATAAATTATTCTTATCAAATCTTCGCACTGATTTTGAAAGATAGCCGCGTTTATTTTAAGGTTAATCTCTTCAAATTCCGCAATCGCTCCCGTTTGCCACGAAATTACTTTTTCGGGCAGTAAATTCGTGTTTGGAATAATCCCGTAATATCCGTATTTTTGGCGCAAATTCGGTTGTTTTTGCGCAAAAACAAAATCGGCGAAAACCTTAAAAGGCGTATTCAAAAAATAGTTATTTATATTAAATCGCAGGGACTTATCCAAACCGAAAAGCGTATCGTCGGGAATTTTTTCATACACGAAACCTCGCTCCCAATCGTTTATTTTATCCATATAAGCGCGAATTGTACCCCCCAAAATTACTTCGGGAAACGGATAAAGCGGAACAACTTTCAAATCGCCGCTGAAAGAGCCGTTTAGTCGGTCGACTTCTCTGTCGTTTATCGTAAATCCCGTAATGTCGTTTGAATAGATTATTCTTTCATAACGCGCTGAACTGTTTGAAGATAACGACAAATAACTCCCAAAATCAAATTTGTGAAAATATTTGCCGTCAAGCGCGTCGTTTTTTGTGGAAATTTTTCCTTTGCCGTTATTTGGAAGCAGAGAATACGGAAATGCGATTCTGTCTTCGTAAGTCCAGTTAAACTCGTCAAACGCAAGAAGATAAGCGAAATTTATTTTATTTTCTTTATTATGAAATTTTTGATTTACGCTAAAAAAATATTCGCTGTTTTCATCGAAAGCGGTTCTGTTTCTGTATCGAAAACGAGTTCCCGCAGGCGAAGGAATGTGATATTTTGAATTGAACATTGAAAAATCGCCGTTAATGTCAAATTTTTTCTGCGTATTTTTTATGTTTCCCGAAAACGTAAACGCCTTAAATTCGTTATTGTCCATAGCGCGTATAGTGTCGTCTTTTTCGTGGTCTTCGCCGTAAAAAGTCGAGTTATAATCCATATATTTGAAGTCGTTATCCGCTTTTCGATAATCCGCCGAAAGCGACACTTTGGTTTTTGTACCAAGCGGAATAAAATTGAGATTTGCAAACGAGTGAAGTTCGCCGAAACTGCCGAAAAGTTGAAAAATCTGCGCCGAAAAGTCGTCGCCGCCGCTATAATTTTCGGTTATAATATTTATCGCTCCGCCGAATAAATTTCCGCCGAGTTCAGCAGGAACAAAATTGCGATAAATGTCTATTTTTGAGACGTTTAAGCCGTTATATCGCGACAAATCGACCATACCGCCGCCCGCGTTTGCGACCGAATTGCCGTTTACGAACACGCCGATTCTGTCGCCCGAAATTCCTCTTATCGAAAATTTTTCAAAATTTCCTACCGCGCCGCTTCTGCTTTTTTGTATTCCGCTTTCAAAACCAAGCGATTCAATTAAACCGCGAGTTTTGAAATCGCTGTTTTCGACGGTTTGCTTTATATGTTCGTCCTGCGGCAAAACGGCGTCCTTTTCAATGACGAGCGTCGTGTCCGCAAAAAACTGCGCGAAAATTGCTGTGCAAAAAAACATTATCGGCAAAAATACCGAATAAACGTTCAAATTTCACTCCGAAATAAAAGTCCGATAATTCTGTCATCAGCAAAATTACCATAGAAATTTTTCGCGTTGGTTTTCCGACTAAAAGCCCTTGTCTTTCGCCTTCCCAAAAAAATTTTCGGTGGCGGTAGTTAAAGACGAGGTTTTTTATGCTTATCACGGCAACTGTGATTGTTTATGATTTTCACATAATTCCCCGATGCGCGAAATTTAATTGCAACAAATATAATATTTGCGCAAACGTTTACGCAAAACAAAAATGAAAATTTTTGAAAAAATCGTTTTTTATTTGGCAAATATTATTTTTGTAGAAAACTAAAAAAGGAATAACTATAAAGGAGTTAAACCGCGATAAACAATGATTTTTTTACGCTTTCGTATAGTTCTTTTTCTACTCTTTTATCGACAACCGACAATTAAAAAAATTGTTTTTTAGTTATTTTACGCTCAAATTATTTTGCGCAGATAGTATATTTGTGGTAAAAGAAAAGGGAAAATATGGTAAATAAAATAACATCTTTGTATTTGGACACGTCAATTTTTGGCGGCTACTACGATGAAATATTTAAGCAAGATACTCGACTGCTTTTTGATAAAATAAAAACGGGAAACTATATTGTTTTTGTTTCCGATTTGGTAGAAAGAGAATTAGAAAAAGCCCCCGAAAATGTAAGAAATCTTTTGGAAGATATAAAATATCAATCCATAAAAGTATCGCAAGAATGTAGAGATTTAGCGGATGAATATATAAAAGAAAAAGTTGTTGGAGAAACGAGCAGAGACGACTGCAACCACATCGCAACAGCAACTATTTTTAACGTTGATTATTTAGTAAGTTGGAATTTTAAACATATTGTAAACGTAGAAAAAATGAAAGGTTATAATTCTGTGAACACAAAGAACGGGTATAAACATTTAGAAATTCATTCACCAAAAGATATGGGGGTTTACGATGACTGACGATGATACTTTTCGTTGGGATTGCATAAAAGGAACGCGGGCAATTAAAGATGAAATAAGCGCTGAATTAAACTCTATGACGGATAGCGAAACAGAAGAATATTTAAATAATGCACATATTAGGTTTACCAAATACATCACCGCCCGACGCGCCGCGAAAGGAATAGTATTATGAAAAAACTATAAAATGTGCATAAATTGTTTTCCGAATAATACTGCGCAAATTGGTCTTGTCGCTCGACGTCGCGCAATTCCATATTTATCCCCTTTCTTTTTTTACTTTATTTTGAATAATCGAAAATACATTTTGCCGTAGCGAAAAACAAAAAAGTTAAATAATTCTTCAACATTCTACTGCGTCATAATGTTTCTTATTAACTTTTGCGCTTTTGTAGAACGACGCAGTTTTATTAACGCTCCGTCTTTGAGTTGGCGAACTCTTTCGCGAGTAATATCCATTTGCTGACCTATCTCTTCGAGCGTATAGTGCGTTTCTTCGCCGATTCCGTAATATTTGCGGACAACCAAATATTCGCGTTCGGTTAAAAAATCGCGCATAATTCTGCACATTTCCGACGAAACGGAGTTTTCCAACGCTTTCGCGTCCGTATCTTCTATGGTTTTATTGGCTATGGTATCGAGCAATACGCCGCCGTCGTCGTCTCTTAACGGCGCGTCGAGCGAGCGGTGTCTTCCGCTGATTTTTAGCGAATTTATAACGTCGGCTTCGGTCATTCCCATCGCTTCGGCAATTTCGGCGTTTGTAGGGTTTCGCGAATATTTTTGCATAAGTTGCTCGCGAGTTTTACTCAAATCGTAAATCGTCGCGACTCTGTTCAACGGAACTTTAACTATGCGCGAATGGTCGGCAAGTCCCTGCAAAATCGCCTGACGTATCCACCAGACGGCGTAAGAAATAAACTTGAATCCTTTTGTTTCGTCAAAACGACGCGCCGCGCGAATAAGTCCCAAATTTCCTTCGTTTATCAAATCGCTCAAAGTCAGTCCCTGATTTTGATAACCGATAGCCACTCCCACGACAAATCGCAAATTCGCCTTAATCAGTTGCTCTTCGGCGCGAGTGTCGCCCGCCCGTATTTTTTTTGCGGTTTCTTTTTCCTGGTCGGGCGTTAAAGGATTATATTTCGTAATATCTTTAAGGTATAGTTTTAAACTTTCTTCCTCGGTAGATATGCTGTATTTTTCAGAACTGGGCATATTGTGTACTCCTCTTTTCTTAAATTTTAGGACAAAATACTATTTTGCGCAAGTATTTTGCGTAATTTTTTTGTAAAATCGTAAAATTTTATTAAAAATTCTTGACAAATCGGTTAATAAATTAAATTTTAAGCGATTAAATTATCTCCAATTCGGAACAAGTTCTTTAATTTGAGCGCTCGCCGTTCGTTCGTCGTTGTTGTCTATGGTAATAACGCTTTCGCCCGCCGGCGCTTTCCCGATAGGCACGCCCAAAACGCCCGCCGCTATAAAAGCGGATTTGTCGTCTTGCGTAACTACATTAAAATCATAATATCTTGAAACAGGATTCTGTTCAAGTCCGATATCCGCCCATCCGCCTGTCGCAGGCGCGCCGGATTGCCCGTGAGTCGTTTTTTCGCAGTCGACATACTCGCTTTTTTCCGCTTTATATACCGCCTGCAAATTTGATATTGTTGATAAAATAGACGGACCCTCGCCCGCTTTCGCCTTATTCGTCGCCGCCATCATTTTCGGAATGGCGACCGCCGCCAATACGCCTATTATAACGATAACAACCATTAGTTCAACTAACGTAAAACCTTTTTGGTTCATTTTTCCTCCTATCCCGTTCCCGTATATATTATGCAACAAATTTTTCGTTTTGTCAAGTGGTTTCGAGGATAAAAAGTAAAAATGACAGATTTTTTTATTGATTTACAGTATGAAGCGTCGCGTTTTTCATATCGGCTCGTTCTTGTCGCCGTTTTACTAAATGCTCATACAGCGCGTCTACCGTAGGAAATTCCGCGTCCATTTTGTCTTTGATTTTCCGCGACATTTCTACGCAACTAAAATTATCCCAGTCCAAATTGTCCCAATTCATAATACCCCCATATCTTTTGGCGAACGAATTTCTAAACTTCTATAACCATTTTTAATATTAACGGAATTGTAATTTTTTATTCGCTTTACGTTGACGATATGTTTAAAGTTCCAACTTACTAAAAAATCAATTCCGTTAATTGTCGCTGTTGCAATATGCGTACAATCGTCGCTACTTGCTTCGCCGACAACTTTTTCTTTTATATATTCTCCCGCTAACGTTCTGCATTCGGGAGTTATTTCTATCAATTTGTAATCCAATTCGTCCAAAATCTTTTTTACTCTTTCAGGAGCATTTTCTAATTCGTCTTCAACCAAATCGGAAATAAAAACAATATATTCGCCTTCTTTTATTTTTTGAAAAAGCAAGCGAGTATCCCGTTCAAATTCTTTGTCAAAATATCCGCCTATAACAGACGTGTCCAAATACAAGGACATTGCTTTATTTATCATATTTTTTTCCCTCTTGTTGTAAATATACTATATTTCCATATCTAAAATCATTCCAAAACTCGCGCAAATAGTATTTTATCTGATAAATTATGATAAAAAAGGAGAAAAAATGATAATAGCCAATCCGATATACGACGTAACATTCAAACGTTTACTTGAAAACGACCGCGCCGCGAAGTTTTTTATCGGCACGATTTTGGATTGCGAAGTAATTTCTCTTGAACCGACCGTTCAGGAACGCACTATGCACAATAGAGAAACGCGAGAAATATCGCTTTTTCGAATGGATTTCGCCGCGACGATAGAAACAAAAGAAGAAGGCAAAAAGCGCGTAATAATAGAAATGCAAAAAGCGTTGCATTTTGGCGATATTTATCGTTTTAAGAATTATTTGGGCGAAGAATACAAGCGGTCAAAATATCCTATAATATCGATATATATATTGGGTTTTAATTTGTCGGTCGATTCGCCCGCGTTTGCCGCTATTCCCGATTGTCGGGATTTAACTACAAACAAAAAATTGGAAGTGAATGATAGTTTTGTGGAATATTTGACTCACAGAGCGTATTTCGTTCAGACGTTAAGAATAAAGCCGAGTTTTAATACGAAGTTGGAGAAATTGTTGTCGATTTTCGAGCAGGCGAATTTCGTAGGGGATAATAAAACGACGAAAGATTTTGCTTTGAAAGAGGACAAAGAATTAGAAGACGTGTTGAAAGTGTTGCATTACGTCGCGGCGGACAAAGAAGCGCGGGATGAGTTGGACAAGGAAGAATATTATCAGGAAGCGATGGAAGGAATGTTTGGCGAAAAGGACAGAAAACTTGCGGAAAAAGACAAAAAACTCTTTGAAAAGGACAAAGAACTTGCAGAAAAAAACAAAGAAATAGAAAACTTGAAAAAGCAAATAGAAAAAATGAAAAAATAATTTTTTTGCGCAAAGGTTTTAATATGAAAAAAGAAACAAAACAAAGAAAACAGCGTAACAAATGGACGCAATGGTTTGTAAAAATAGTTGAATTTATTCTTCGCGACTACAAAACGGAAATAATTTTCGAGTATCAATTATACAAAGAACCGATGAGAATCGATATTGTAGTTATAAAACTTTTGGAAGACGTTGTTATTAAAAACGCGGTAATGAAATTTTTCAGAAAACATAATATTTTGGAGTTCAAAGGACCGACGGATATTTTAAATATAGAAGCGTTTGACAGAGTTTTGAGTTATTTTTACGCATATTTGTCAAAAAATTCTGTAAAATTTGACGATGCAACTATAACGTTTGTTACGGTAAAGAGACCTGAAAAATTGTTTGAGATATTAAAAAATGAAAGAAAATATAAAATAGTATCGGCAAAGCATAGTGGAATTTATTATATTAAGTCGTCGGGTAAAATTCCCGCAATGCAGTTGGCGGTTAATTCCGAACTTGCGCAAAGCGATTGGCTTATTAGTTCTATACGGGACAACTGGACTATTCCGGAGGGAATAGAAATAGTAAAAAAATTTGAGGATACTCGCGATAACGATTTGTTAAGAGAAGTAATGTTTTCGCTGTGGACGGCGAATATAGATATAATGAAGGAGGTAGACGAGATGACGATAGAAGAGAGAAAAGCGATGAAATTTTTGGACGATTGGGCGATTAAAACAGGTAGAGCCAAAGAATGGAGACAAGAAGGAAGACAAGAAGAAAGGCAGGAAATATTTGCTTTTCTAGAAAGCGGACACACCCTCGAAGAAGCCAAAAAGAAATTTGCATTCGCGCAATGAAAAAATAACCCCCAAAAAAAGAGAGCCGAAGAAACCTCTCCGACTCTCTTTTTTCAAAAATTCAAAGCAAAAACCTGAACGCTTACTTCCAATTCGGAACTAATTTCTTGATATTATCAGTTCCTACTCTTTCATCTTTTTCATTGATAGTAAGATTGTCTGTACCTGCAACCGCATCGCCAAGTCCAGCGCTCAACGCAGCAGTAGCAAGAAATTCATTCTTATACTCACTCACTGCATAATCGCCATCAGGTTTGTAGGTTGCTCCACCCGTAACGGAAAACGTAAAATACCTTGAAAAAGGATTTTGGTCAAAACCAAGCCCTTTCCACGCTCCTTCTGCGGGACCTTTTTCCGCTGCATCTGCAGAGATGTACGTGTCGTTTTCTGCCTTGTACGCCGCTTCCATACTTGCTATGGAACGTAACAACTGCGGACCCTCGCCCGCTTTCGCCTTATTCGTCGCCGCCATCATTTTAGGGATGGCAACCGCCGCCAAAACACCGATGATTACAATAACAACCATCAGTTCAACCAGTGTGAAACCGTTTTTCTTGCTCATAACATACTCCTTTGTTAAATGTTGAACAAGTTACTCTACTATTAGAATTCTGCTGCTTGCAGTTATTTCCTCCTTTAAATTAACAAAAAATTTAAAAACGCGGTTCTTTTTATAAAAATTCGCCGCATTGTTCCCTTTCATATATATTATGCAACATTTTTTTTAAAATGTCAATAGTAAAAGTGAAAAAAGTGAAAATTTTTTGGGGAGATTGAAAAACACTGAAATTTGTATGCGGCAATATAGTATTTTAATTATAAATTGAAAGAGAAACGAGAGGGAAAAATGATAAATAAAAAATCATCCTTATATTTGGACACGTCTGTAATCGGCGGATACTACGACGATATATTTATGCAGGATACCCGCTTGCTTTTTGAAAAAATAAAATCGGGAAAATATAATGTTTTTATCTCTGAACTAACGAAAAACGAACTGAAAAAGGCGCCCGAAAACGTAAAAAATCTTTTGGAAGACATAAAATATCAGTTAGTAGAGGTATCGCAGGAATGTAAGGATTTAGCGGGTGAATACATAAAAGAAAAAGTAGTCGGCGCAACAAGTACGGACGATTGCGTTCATATAGCGACGGCAACAATTAACGGCGTTGATTTTTTAGTAAGTTGGAATTTTAAACACATTGTTAATGTAGAGCGAATTAAAGGTTATAATTCCATTAACATAAAAAACGGATACAAACAATTAGAAATTCGTTCGCCAAAAGATATGGGGGTTTATGATGATGAATAACGACGATACTTTTCGTTGGGATTGTATAAAGGGTACGCGAGCGATTAAAGATGAAATTGACGCGGAATTTCCAACCGTAGACGCGCTCTTTAATTATTTGGTAGCGCAACGACAGGAATGCGCTAAACAAAAAAATACTCAATCAATTAAATTATCTCAATAAAATAAAAACGCGATTTTTAGGTTTCTTTGTTACTAAAATAAAATACCGAATATCAAATAAACGTATAAAAAAGTGATGAAATAATTTTTTTTGATATTTTATAAATTTTCTATTTCTTTCTTGGAAAGTCCTGTAAATTCGGATATTTCTTCTGCGGACATTCCGCGTTGTTTCATTTTTTTTGCGCTTGCTTTGTTTCTATTTTCAAAATCTTTTTTCTCTTGAAGCAGAGTTTCAATAGTTTTTTTGTTTTTTTCAAGTTCTTTGTCTTTTTCGCCGAATGTTTGTTCTACATATCGCTGATAATATAATTCTTCGTCCAATTCTTTGCGCGCGTCCTTATCCACCGCGACGTAATGTAAAATATCCAACAATTCTTTTATTTCAGGATAGTTAGTGTCAACGGGAAAATCTTTTGTAGTTTTGTCCGAAGATACAAAGTTTTCTTGCTCAAATACGGATAAAAGCGTATCCAATTCGGTATTTAAATTCTGTTTTATCTTGCAGGTTTGCACAAAATACGACTTGTGAGTCAAATGTTCGACAAAACTATCGTGAACGTTTAATTTTTCTTTTGTCCGTAAATCTTTACATTCGGGATAAGCGACAAAAGCGGGGGCGTCTACAGATAAATTAAAGCCCAAAATGTAAATTGCTATTATCGGAAGTTTTGAATTTACGTATTCCGCGCCCAAATATTCTCTAAAACGATAAATGTCGCTTAATTGTTTTGCTTTTTGCAATTCTATTATTACTCTTTTTACGCCTTCTTCTTTGGTTTCTATCGTCGCGGAAAAATCTTTTCGGTAAAGCGTAAGTTGCCCCGTTATTTTATCAAATTTGGTACGCTCTTGAATATATGGTTCAAGAGATATTATTTTGCAATCTAAAATTGTGCCTATAAGAAATTTTGCGACGTTATCGTTTTCCAAAAGCCGTTTGAACGTCGCGTCGTATATAGGGTTTGCTATTATCATTTTTTGCTCCTTTTCATTATAAATATAATATTTGCCAAAACATTTAGTTTCTAAAACAAATTAACCAAATAAAATAAAAACGCGATTTTTAGGTTTCTTTGTTACTAAAATAAAATACCGAATATCAAATAAGCGTATAAAAAGGGATGAAATAATTTGCAATTTTTACTTTTTTACTCGCGCAATATATTATTTTACCCCCAAAATCAACTTTTAAGGAGCGTATTTATGAAAAAATTTTCGGCTATCTTACTGGCAACTGCCATCATTGCGGCGCAATCCGTTAGCGCGGCTTCAAACAAACAATCCGTAAACGCGGCGACAAAACCTGCCCCGTCGCGGCAAATGGGCGACGAATGGGTCGAAAGCGGGCAAATGATAAGATATCCCGTAAACAAGTATTTTACCGCAGTCGGTATGGGAAACGATGAAAATTCGGCGCGCAGAAACGCCACCATCGAAATTCGCAGACAAATTTCTACAACCGTGAAATCGGAGCAGATTTCCAAAGAATTTTCTATCACGTCGAATAACGCTTCGACGGATTCTTCGCTTTTTAGCGCGAGAAACAGAATTTCCGTCGTCGGCGACATTACGGGAGTGGAAATTCTTGCGACTTCGGTTCGCGGAGAAAACTATTATGCGTTTGCAATTTTAGAAAAAGAAAAGTTTATTTCTTTTCAAAAAACAAAAATCACGGAATTGCAAAACGAATTGAAAACTATAAACGCTCAAGCGGATAAAGCGATTAGCGACAAAAAGATTGCTTTGGCAATTTCGCTTTTGAACTCGGCGAAAGAGAAAATTTTGGCAATTCAAAGCGAACGACTTTTGCTTTCCGCCGCGACCGCGCTTACGGCAAAAGAAGAAATTCCCGTTTCCCGCGCAGATATTGACGGAAAACTCGCGAATTTGCTCAATTCCATAAAAATCGTAGCGAGCGGCGGCGACAAACAAACGGTTTTTGCGGGAGAAATTTCTACCGAACCGCTTTCGGCAAAAGTTACGGCTGACGGACAAGCGATAGAAAATCTTTCTATTTCGCTTTTCGACGACAAAAACAAAAAGACGGCGACCGCTTTTTCGGACGAAAACGGTTCAGTTTATTTCTTTTTGGACTCAAAAGCGCCGACTTTGCGCGGAACTTATAAATATACGGCGAAAGTCGATTTGGAAGGCGTAAAAAATTCCGCAAGCGCGTCGTTTTCGTATACGGTAAAAATTCGCGATTTGCCCGCGCAAATTTCGATTTCTCTTTCTAACGATTTGAGAAAAGGCGCGGCGGCAATAGAATCTGCGGCAAAAGAAATGCTTTCAAGTCACGGAATATTAAACGACGATTGCGGTTGTTTTAAGGTTTCAGTTGAAATTTCCGACAATCCAAAAGAAAATATTGAAGGACTTTCAAAGCAAAGAACATTTGTGCGCTCAAGCGTTACGGCGCAAATTTCCATATCCGACGACAAAGGCAAACAAATTTATTCGGGAAGCGTTACCAATTTGGGCGCGGCTAACGACAGATTGGGCGCGGTCGCCGACGGAGTAAAAAAGATACAACTCGGCGCAACTATGACAAATATTAACGAAGCGGTAAAAAATTACGAAGAAGCGCAAAGTCAAAAAGCGGCGGCTTTTGTTCAGGGCGAAAAGAAGAAAATCGCGGTTTTCCCGCTTATTCACAGCGGATTTGAAGGACAATGGTATTCGTATTCTAATTTTGAAGCGCTTTCGGCGATGCTTACGACCGCGCTTGTAAATACGAATGCGTTTATCGTTTTGGAACGTCAAATGCTTGAACTTTCGCAAAGCGAACTAAAATATAGCGAAACAAAAACAAACGCGGGCGAAACAAACGAAGACGGCGAACAACTTACCGAAGCGCAAGAAATAAATCAGGCGAAAATTATGGGAGCCGAATGGGCTGTCGTCGGAACATTAACGAGAGCGCAAAACTTAATAGAAGCGGACGTAAGAATTGTCGATATTAAAACGTCGCAAATTGTCGCTTCTGTTTCGGCAAACGGAAAAAATGTTTATGATTTTAGAGACATCGCTCAAAAACTTGTGGCAAAATTGAACCTTCCAGAAGCGCCTAACGCGATAGGAAGTAATTGTTGCAAATAAAAATTAAGGCGTCTTTTAATATTTTTTCGCATTATCTTTTCGGCAAAAGTTATTTTTGCCGAAATTTTTATTCTTTTTTGTAAAAAAGAAATTGTTTTAATGACGAAAAGAGAGAGTTTTTTTAATGATAAAAAAATTATTGTTCAGTTCGACCGCTACGCAAAAGCGAGTGGCTGTTCTTGAAGAAAATAAAGTGGTTGAATATATTGTCGAACAACCCGACGATTGCCGAATTTTGGGAAACATCTATCGCGGCAGAATAGAAAAGATAGTTCCCAGCATTCAATCGGCTTTTATAGACATAGGAATAAGCAAAAATGCGTTTTTGAATGTAAACGACATAGAACTTGACCTTGTCCCGAAATTGCCGACCGAAACAGGCGAGATAGAAAACGTTGACGAGAAAAACGAAAAAATAGACAAAGTCGCCGAAATCGAAAACAAAAACGACAAAAATAAAGGCAAAAATAAGCGTAAAAACGGAAAAAACAAAGGCGACAAAGCCAATATCGACAAAATAGAGAAAGAAATCGAAGGCGAAAAAAGCGAAGTTGAAGGCGAAGTCGCGCAGGAAGAAGTACCTTTTAACGAATTTGCGATAGAAAATCTGCTCGAAGAAGGACAGGAAATTCTTGTTCAGATTTCCAAAGAACCCATTGGCGACAAAAGTCCGAAAGTTACGACGAAAATTTCGCTTGCGGGACGTTTTACCGTTCTCGTTCCCGATAACAACAATATCGGAATTTCCAAAAGGAGTCACGGCAAACGCGAGCGCAAACGTCTCAAAAAAATCCTTCGCGATATGCTTCCCGAAGGAATGGGTTGCATTGTGCGCACAATAGGTTTGGACGTCGACGAGGATTTGATTTACAACGAACTTAAACAACTTGTCGGCGATTGGGATGAAATTCAGCGAAAATCCATAGAAGGCGACGAACCGTGCCTACTCTACAAAGAGCAGGACATAGTAATGTCTTCAATTCGCAATTTATTTACGGAAGACACGGAAGAAGTTATTGTCGACGATAAGCAGGATTATCAGGAAATTTTGTCGTATTTGAATAAAATCGCGCCCGAAATGAAAAATCGCGTTACGCTTTATAAGCAGAGCGCGCCGCTTTTTGACGCTTACGATATAGAACGCGATTTGGATAAATCGCACAGACGTAAAATTTGGCTTAAAAGCGGCGGATATTTGTATTTCGACAAAACCGAAGCGCTACTTGCCATCGACGTAAATTCGGGACGAAACAATTCCGAAAACACGCTTGAAGACACGGTTTTTGCCGTAAATATGGAAGCGGCAAAAGAAATTGCCCGTCAACTTCGACTGCGCGACATCGGCGGAATTATTGTCGTGGACTTTATCGATATGAAAAAAGCGGAAAACAGAACCGCTTTGGAGCAAAAAATGCGCGAACTTCTCAAAAACGATTCCACAAGCGCAACTTGCGGCGATTTGTCGCGTTTTGGACTTATGGAAATGACGAGAAAGCGCGTTAGAGCGGGAATTAACGAACTTATGACGGAAATTTGCCCGTCGTGCAATGGTCTTGGAAGAATATTTTCTACGAAATCCGTCGCTTCCAAAATTGACCGCTGGCTTCACAGAGCGGCTGCGGAAGATGGAAAGTCGTCGAGAATAAAAATTTTGGTTTCAAAATCGCTTTTCGATTACGTAGAAAGAAACGATTTGAAAGAACAATTAGAAAAAAATCACAAAATAAAGTTGGTTTTTGAAATATCTCCGCGTTTGGAACAAGACGAATTTGAAATACATTCGGGCGAGCAAGACGAAAATATTACGGAAAAACATTTGTAGTACTTGCTTTTTTGCGCGGCGAAATAATATTTTTTGCGTGTAATTTTTGAAAATTAAAAGATTTTTGGATATAAGGAGAAACTTAAAAATGGTTTCAGTTGTAAAACAAGGCGGATTTCAATACAAAGTTTGCGAAGGCGAAACGCTTGACATTCCGCTTGTAGAAGGAAAAGTCGGACAAGAGATAACGCTTGGCGGCGTTCTTCTTTTAAGCGACGGCAAAAAAACTACCGTCGGAACGCCCGAAATTGCGGGCGCTGTCGTTAAAGCGGAAATTGTAGAACACGGACGCGCAAAAAAAATTTTGGTAGTCAAAAAACACAGAAGAAAGGACTATCAAAGAAGAAACGGGCATCGTCAGGATTTTACGAAAATTAAAATAACGTCGATTAAAGCGGCGTAAGGAGAATATTTATGGCGCATAAAAAAGGTCAGGGAAGCACAAAAAACGGTCGCGACAGCAACGCGAAACGTTTGGGCGTTAAAGAATACGCGGGCGAATTGATAAGCGCGGGAAGCATTATTATTCGTCAGCGCGGAACAAAAATTCACGCGGGACAAAACGTAGGAATGGGCAGAGACCATACGCTTTTTGCCAAAATAACGGGAAAAGTTGATTTCTTTAAGAAAGCCGACGACAGAAAATACGCGAGAATTATCCCCGCGTAAAACCCGCGTAAGTTAAAAAATTTGTTTATGAAAAACGCAAAAATTAAAGCGCAGAAAATTATTTTTCTTGCGCTTTTTTGTTGTTTTTCGACGGTATTCGCGTTTTTTGAATCTTTTAATTTTTCCGACGAAAACGAACTTTCGTTTGAAGTGTCTTTTTTTAATAATGACGACACTATAATAGCCGCAATCACTATAAATATTCCGCAGGATTATCACCTTTATTCTAACCCGAAAGGTCCGGGAGTCGGCAAAAATTTAAGTATAAATTTTGACGAAACGGATAATATATTATTCGCAAAAAAAAGCGTTCCAAAAAAGTTTCTTCCGCTTGACGAGCCGCCTGACCAGTGGGTTTGGGCTTGGGAAAACGAAGCGATTGTTTTTCTTGCTTTTTTGCGAGAAAATTTTTCGTCCACATTTATAGAAATAAGCGGCGTTTATTGTGATGTTTCGTGCGTACCATTTTTTAAGACACTTGAAATATCGCCAAACGACGCAAAATTTAGCGAAAAACTAATGAAAATTTACGCAAACGCCGAAAATTTTCCGTTATTTTCAGACGAAGAATCGAGCGAATTTTTGGAATTTTCAATTAAAGAAAATAGACGAAATTTTACGCTTTTTTCGGCGTTATTTTTTGCGTTTATTGCGGGAATAATTTTAAACTTTATGCCTTGCGTTTTGCCTGTTTTGGGAATAAAAATTTTGTCGTTTTCGCAAAACGTAAGCAAAAAAACGGCGTTTTTAAGAAGTTTATCTTTTTCGGCGGGAATAATTTTTGTGTTTTTGATTTTGGCAATAGTCGCCGTTCAAACAAAAATTTGGTGGGGGCAGCAGTTTCAAAATCCTATTTTCATAACTGCGCTATCCATATTTATGATAATCGGCGCACTTTTTCTTTTTGACATATTTACGCTTTCGCCAAGCCAAAAAATTGCAAATTTAGAAAGAAAACAGGACAAAAGCGCGCTTTTGGGAAATTTTATTCGCGGAATTTGCGCGACAATTTTGGCGACTCCGTGTTCGGGACCTTTTTTGGGAGCGATTTTCACTTGGGCTTTGATAGACAATTCCGCAAACGCGGTTTTTGCGGTTTTTTCTGCGGTAGGCATCGGAATGAGCGCACCGTATATTTTGTTAAGTATTTTTGGCGGCGTAAAAATTTCGCAAAAAATTGGAAAATATTCCATAATTATAAAACGAATTTTAGGCGTAATTTTGCTTTTATTTGCGGTTTTTTTGCTTTTTTCGGCGCATTTGGACAATTTTTTTCAAAAAGACAAAAAAAATCTTGTTTGGACGGAATTTTCTCCCGAATTATTTGAAAAAGCGCAAAAAAACGGACAAAGCGTAATAATAGAATTTACGGCGAAATGGTGCTTAAATTGTAAATATAACAAAATTACGGTTTATGAAACCAAAGAAATTAAACGAATTTTGCGCGAAAAAAACATTTTGGCTTTAAGCGCAGACCTGACAAACGAAAATATTCCCGCGCAAGAGTTGCAAAAAAAATTAAATTCAAAAAGTATTCCGTTTATGGCTGTTTTTGACGGAAACGATTTTACAAATCCCGTCATTTTTTACGACGTCGTAAGCAAAAAATCAGTGATGTCCGCGTTAAAATCGGTTAAATAATAGATAAAATATTGTCTTTTTTTCTAAATTCCGAATAAAAACGAAACGCCGACGGACTTTGTTTCCGTATCAACGGTCGGAGCGATTATTGGCGCGGAAAACATTTTTTCGTTATATTTTTTTGTCGCGACTCTCGCCGAAACAAACGCCGCAAGCCGATTTAACGCAAGCGAACCCAAAACTAACGTAGAAGCCGTTTTGAAATATTGCGCTTTTTGTCGCATATCCGCGTATTCGTCTCTGTTTTCTTCGCTGTCCCAATGCCAAAAATCGCTTTCGTCAATATACATTTTTTCAAATTCGCGATTATTTTGAAAAGCCCAGTTTAAATCTTGCGCGCGCATAAAACTTTTATTGCCCAAATAACTCCAATATACGTCGTCGTATGGACGAGAACTTTGCGTGTGCGCGTAAATTTTTGCGTATCCCAAAGACGATTTGGAACGCTGAACGGAAGTGTAATTCGTATAAAAAAACGCGCTTAAAAGAACAATATCGGCGGACAAAAACGAAATCGCCGTTTTTTTTTCGCGCAAATAAAAATGTCCTATTCCCGGCATAACTAAATTAAGTCCGCTTGCAGTCCAATCCGCTTTTGCGCCCGATTCTTCCTTTGTTTTTCGGATATTTTGCAAATCGAGCGAAACTTCTTCCTGCTTTGTCTTTTGAATATTTTGCAAATCGAGCGAAATTTCCTGCGAAAACGCAAAAACGCAGAAAAATAAAATTAAAATAGATATTTTTTTTTCCGTTAAAAACGCCATACAAAACCTAATTTTGAAGTAATTTCGCCGTTTTTGTCTAAATACATATCGCTTTCTATGGAAATTTTGCTTAAAATTTCGTCGGTTTTCGTGGGCGATTCGCCTTTTTCGTCTCGCAAAAGTTTGCGATTATGAATTATCGTCGAAAGAAAAGCGTCCATTGCCGAAGCAATGTGATTTACGAATATTCCCACAACAAAAGCCGAACCGCGCCGTCCCTGTTTTGCGCTTTCGTCCATAAGCGATATGAAATGCCGCTGATTGCTTGAAATTCCAAATCCTCTTTGTCCGTTAATTATTACATAAGGTGGAAAACCTACGGTATCTATATCGTATTTGTCAAAATTTGGGTCGCTAAATTCTGCGTCTTTCCAGCCCTGCGTAGCGTAATAACTTTTTATGTTGCCGTAAAAATCTTCGCTAAATTGTTTCATATATTCTTTGTAAGCGTAACCGTTCGGGTCAAGAATGTACGTTGTATCATTCGTTTCGGGGTTTACAAGAACTTCGTATTCGTCCGAAAATATTCCGCCGAGACCACCACCGAAAATTAAATTGCCTATCGTAAATCCTTCCATATCGCGAATAATATCGGGAAAATTAGCATATCCTTTGTCGGTAATTTTTTTATAAAAATCTCTCAATTGAGTAGTATCAAAATGCGTTTCGGCAAAAGTTTCGGCTTCTTTGCGAATTTTAGTCGCGTCTTTTCTAAAATAAATCGCGCCCGTTATCATTCCTATTTCTACGGCGGCGTATAATCCCGTTCGCCAATAATTTTTGTTGTACGCCTGTCCAAATCCCGGAAGTAAAAGCGAATACAAAAACGCCTTTTGCGGCGAACGATATTGCGACAAATTGCGATGAAAATCTATTGTGCGCTCTTCCGCGACGCTTGCCGTGTCAAAAATCGAAATTTTTTCTGCGGACGCGGCGGAAACTATAGAAAACGTCGTGTCGCAGATTTCTTTGCCGTCAATTTCGCGACAGTTGCTTATTGTCGTATCTACTATTGTCGCGGCGGGTCTACCTTGTCCTCCTCCCGGCATCATAGCGGAAGACGAAGACATCGGCTGTCTGCGCCCGCCCGATTCTGCGGGAACGTTTCCCGCGCTGACGGAATCGCCGTCAAAAACACTTAAACTATCCGAATTTTGCGCGTTTTCGTCTTCTTGCGAAGTTTTTGCGGCATTCGTATCGCGCTGGGGCGAAACGTCGCTAACGAAAAAATCGTCGGCGCCCAAAAGTTTCAACTGTTCTTCGATAGACAATTCCTGCGCGAAACAAATTCCTGAAAATATAAAAGCGGCGAATAAAAGATATTTCTTCATTTTTCCCTCGATAATTTGCGAATTATTTTACGCAAAAATAATTTATGCCTAAACCGCGTTTGTCGGATAATATAAGAAAAAACAAAGATTTTATAGTTTTTCTTCTTTTTATGTTGCGCTATTATTTATTTTCTACTCAAAATTTGGGATACTTTCTAAAAATTAACGAGGATTTTAATGTATCGTTTATACATAATTTTAGCGTTTTTGTTTGTTTTATCGGTAAATATTTTTGCGCAGAAAAAACTGGAAAATATTACTATTGAAGGGCTTCAAAACGAGCGTGAAAGAGCGGTTCTTTCAATGCTTCCCGTTATTGTCGGGCAAAGCATAGACAACAAAGACATTTCCAGAGCGATAAAACAACTTTATCGCTCGGAGCGTTTTAGAAATATAGAAATTATACCCGAAAACGAAACCGAAAATTCCATAAGTTTAAGAATCGTCGTCGTCGAAAATCCTTATATGGACGTTTTGGAACTGCGCGGAAGCCGAAGAATTTCAAGAAATCGTTTAACCGAACTGCTAAAAGTCAGGCACGGAGAACGTTTAAGCGACGCAAGAGTCCACTCGCTTACAACAATTATAAGAAACGCATACGCAGACAGAGGATATTTGAACGCTGAAATTATAACCGAACTTATTGAAACGAAAGTTCCGGGCTTTGTAATTTTGAAATTTACCATAAACGAAGGCGATAGAGTTCGCGTAGAAAGCATAAATTTCAGCGGAAACGTAGAATTTTCCGAAAGAAAATTGCGCCGAACCTTCAAAACCAAAGAACGTCATATTTTCAGCAGCGGCGAATTTAATTCGTCGGTTTTTCGCCAGCATTTAGATTCTTTGGTTTTATCTTATAACGAAGAAGGATTTATGGACGCCCGAATTGTGCGCGATTCCGTGCGCAACACCGAAGACGGCAGAGGAATTATAATAGATATTGAAGTTAGCGAAGGTCAAAGATTTTTTGTCGGCGATTTTTATTTTCTAAACAACGAAATTATAGATTCCGAACATTTGCAGGCGGCTGTAACTATGCAAAGAGGAAGACCGTTTTCGCGAACGAGATTTTTAATGACTCGCCAATCCGTCGGCAACGTTTATAGAAACGAAGGTTATTTGTGGGCGAACGCAGAGCCGCGATATAAGTATAGAAACGATACGATAGACGTGATTTTTACCATAACCGAAGGACGTCCCGCAATTATTCGCAAAGTTGAAATTAGCGGCAACGAAAAAACGCGAGAACAGGTAATTCGCAGAGAAATCCGCGTTTTTCCCGGACAAAAATACGACCAGTCGGGAATGGAGCGTTCTATTCGCGATATTCGTCAGTTGAATTATTTCGACAACGTTTTGCCCGACATCGCGATGAATCCCGACGGAACCGTCGATATGCTGTTTAACGTCCAAGAAAAAGAAAACATAGGACAATTTTCCGCAGGCGTAACTTATTCGCAGCAGGACAGATTCGGCGGAAATTTCAGCGTTTCCATTCCGAATTTCAGGGGCGCGGGGCAAAATCTCGACGCTATGATAGAAGTCGCCAAAGGAAGACAGCGTTATTCCATAGGATTTATGGAGCCGTGGATGTTCAACACGCCGACTTCTTTTTCGTCGCAAATTTTTTATGAAGACGTAAAATACACAAACGAATTTTATAATTATACGCGAGCGGGTATAGAATACGGCGCTGGACGGCGCTTGAAGTGGCCCGACGACTATTTTTCGGCGACTCTTCGACATTTGTTAAGTTACGATTACAATCGCACGGGAGCCGCGTCGCTTCCTTCGGAGTTGCGAGACGAAGTAGATATCGTAACTAAAGGAATTTTGAGCCGCTGGTATTTGGGTATTGCCAGAAACGACACGGATTATCCGCAATTTCCCACGCAGGGTTCAATTTTTAGAATCGGCGGATTTATCGGCGGAACAAACGGCGAACCTTTCAACAGCGAACTTGAAACTTACAGTTTTGTTAAGGGAATCGTCTCTTACGATTGGTATTTGCCGCTGTTTTGGAAATTTGTTTTGGGCGCGAAAACAAAATTCGGTATGATAAGTTCTTTTATCGACAGACCAAAATTAGGATATAGCGATTTATTTAGCGTCGGCGGAGTTTATTACGACGGAATTGTTCGCGGATACGACGAAGGCGAAATTAGCGTAAATCTGAATATGGCTACGGTTTCGGGCGAGATTCGTTTCCCGATTGTCGACCAGCAGTTTTATATGGGAACGTTTTTCGATATGGGCAACGGCTGGATAAAATATTCCGACATCGACATTACCGATATGAAACGCGGAACGGGCTTCGGTTTTCGTCTTATGCTTCCTATGATTGGACTTTTGGGCTTCGATTTCGCTTGGGGACTCGACAACCCGAACGCGAATTTTATGTCGAGCGATTATAAGCCGAAATTCAATTTGCACTTCATTATGAATCGCGGCTTCTAAATTAAAATTTTTACTTTTGTTTGAATATTTTTAAGAATCTGTCTTCGTAAAGTTCATAAACGTTCCATCTGTCCAATTCTCTTTTTAGCGCGCGGGCTTTGGATTTATCGCTTTGCGCGTCCTGAAAAAGCCGCTCAATTTTTTCCATTATCGTTTGCGGAACCGTTTCGCTTGTCGCTTCGTCGGCGTGAGGACCCCATAAACTTTCTACGGCGTTTGCGGCAAGTTGCTCGACGTTTCCTAAAATTACGCCCGAAAATTCGCGTATTCGCTCTTCTATCGCGGTAAATTGATTGTCGGCGATGGCAATGCTTTCGTTAATTTCGGTTTTATCCACTTCTATGTTCAATATGTCTTCTATGAGTTCGATAATTTTAAGCGAAGTTTTCGGATAACTCAAATTCGTGGCAAAAAGCGGAATTGTTCCCAAAAAGCATCCTGCGTCTATGGAATGCGATTTTGCGACGCCCAAAAGAACGCCGTTAAGTCCCGCGATATAACCTTCGTTCATCGGATGGACGTTTAAGTTTATAAATTCTATTAAAAGTTCTTTGCTCGTGAACGCGCCGTAAATTTGCGATTCGGTTTTGTGCGAAATGTTTTGCGGAAGCGCGGCGGTCGTAAAAACGCGACTTACGCCGACGTCGGCGGCAAATCTCATAAGCGATTTTGTTATCGCAAAGCCCTCTTTTCCGACGATTTGCACGTCCGATTCAAAAATCAGAACGTCGGGATTTTGGCAAAAATAAATTCTGGAAGTCGGCATTCGCGGAAAATCCGCGACTCCTTCGTGAACCAAAACCGCCTCGGGAATAAAATACGGATTCATATCTATTTCGGCGAGCGGTTGCGCTTCCATTTTGTTTCTTAAATAATTTGTCGCAATAAGCCCGACGTTTCCCATTCCGGGCCACGAAGCGATAAGCGTCGGATGCGTTTCAAATTTTACGTTTTGGAATATTCTCATAAAATTCCCCTTAAATTAGTCGCTAATTGCAGTAATATACTATATTGCGATTTGTCAAGCGTATATTTTAGCGAGATTTTTTAATATAATTTTCTTTTTTAATATAAAAACCGCGACCTTTGACGTTTTTCTTTGCGGCAAACGGCGAAAATGTATTATTTTCTTGCGAAATTAAGCGCAAAAAAGGGATAATGTTTTGCCAAATATATGTTTTTCAATTATAGCGGTTTTGTCTTTCGTTTTTTTCGCGACGGCGCAAACAACTCTGGGAAGCGGAACGTACAGAAATATGTTCGACGATTTGTTTTTAGGGTCGCCGCTATTGGAGTTTCGCGCGGATTTGTTAGACAACAACAAGCCGTCCTTAATGAAAGACACTCTCGACGTCAATTTTGAGAGTCGCAACGTAACTTTTTCGAGAACGGACAAACTTACGGGAATGTCGCTTTGGGAATTTCATTACGACGAAATGGAAGATTATTTGCGCGATATGGAAAAATACGTTCTTTATTCGCTTTGGCGCGAGATAGTTCGCGAAAAAGGAAGAGTAACGCGAGCGGAAAACAAGGCGTCGAAACCCGCGCTTTCTTTTGCCGTTCCCGCAAATTTGCCTCGCTGGGCTACAAGAATTATGGGACAAGAGCCGCCAAAACTTTCCATAACGGGAACGCAAAAATTATATCTCGGAGGTCAAAGAACGGGAACGGGAACAAAAGATAATCCCGAATATTCCGAAATTACTCCCGATTTTAAGCCGACGAGTAATTTTAACATAAAAGGAAGCGTCGGACGTTTGTTGCATTTGGAAATAAACTTAAAAGGCGACGTAAGCGAAGACGATTTTTTTCAGCAGGCGAAAGACCAGTTAAGTCAGGTTAAAATTCACTATCGCGAAGAAACGCCGGGCGAATTGGAAGACGACATTATTCAGGAAGTAGAAATTGGAAGAACAAGTTTTCAAATGCCCGGACAAGGTTTGGCGGGATATTCGTCGGGAAGCAACGAAAATTTATTCGGAATAAAAGTCCGTTCAAAATGGGGACCGCTCGAACTCACCACAATAGCCAGCATAGAAAACGTAGAAGCGCAGCACAAAACGATAGACCGCAATAAATCCAAAACGACGGATTCTACTACCGAATTAAATTATATTAGAAATCAATTTTTCTATTTGGACGAAATATACAGAAACGGAGCCACCGAACCGAATATCGCCACCGACAGCATTCAGATTTATAAACGAATACCGGGCTTTGAATCGAATCCCAACACAAGATACGCTTTTATTAACGGAGACGAAACGCAAGTGTTTAATTTTACGCTTTTAGAAAACGGCAAAGATTACGTTATTCATCGCAACAGGCGTTTTCGTTCGGGGGTGATTCAATTTACGAGCAGATTGAGCGACGACGACGTTATAGGTATAATTTCGACTCACCAAAACCTTCCAAAAGGCGACCCGACGCTGAGACCAATCACGGTTCGCGACACTACGCACACTACCGCGCTTACGAATTTATGGACGCTTAAAAACAGCACGTCAAGAATAGACGACCCGATTTACAATCTTATGCTTAGAAACGTTTATTACGTCGGAACGGGAGACCCGACGGATTTCGATTTGAAAATTGACAGAAGAACAAGCGACGGACAAATTTATGGAGAAAACAACGGAAGAGCGTTTACCGATATACTCGGACTTTCGGACAAAGGAATTTTATACAAAACAAACTCCGATATTTTTGATTTGGAAAACGGTTATATGTACATTCCGCATTTTAACGTAGGAGAAAACGACGCCGCAAATGGGAATTGGGCTTTTACAAATCCCGCGCTCGGCAACACTATGGGAGAATCCAATACAAATCCCGATATTTACGATGACGCAAAATCTCAAACTCATACGGCAAAATTTAGAATTTCGACGGAAAGTAGAAAAATAAGCGACAGATTTCATTTGGATTTCGGCGTAGTGGAAGGTTCCGAACGTCTTTGGATTGGCGCGGACACGCTTGTCAGAAACATCGATTATAACATAGAATACGGATACGGCGAAGTTTTTTTAATTTCGGAGAAAGCCAAAGGCGCAAGTTCCATAGAAGTAAATTATCAAAAAGAATCGCTGTTTTTGCTCGACAAAAAGACGTTTATAGGAATTAACGGAAAACTTAATCTTCCGGGAATCGGGCAAAATTCGTTTTGGAGTACGACCGTAATGTGGCAGTTGATGGACGCGAAAAAAATGACTCCGCGAGTAGGAACCGAGCCGTACAATCGCTTTTTGTTCGACAGCAATTTGCGCTTGGATTTCGCTCCGCTTTGGATGACTTCGGCGATAAATTATATTCCGCTTATTGAAAGAGAAGCGCAAAGCAACGCGTCTTTTGACTTTGAAGTCGCGCATTCGTCTACAAAAAATTCCGCAAAATCGGGCGGCGAAGCGTTTATAGACAATTTTAGTTCTTCGGCAAGAACTTACACTTTGGGACTTTCGCAGTTTAATTGGCAAAAAGCCGCTCCCGATAAGGGAATGCTTGAAAATTTTAACCAAAATCCGCCCGTATGGCATCAATATTGGTATCAAACGGCGGAAGGCGATTCAAGGTCGTATCGCAGAGAAATTTATAAGCCCGAACAAACCTCTTACGGCGCGCAAACATACAACGACAGAATGACCACGTTTCGTCTTGTCGCGCAACCGCTTCCCGAAAACGAAAATCTGCGCACAAACGCCTCGGGCGTAAAACCTTACGCGGGAATAAGTTACGGATTTTCTTCGTCGTCTATGGATAGAAGCGAAGACAGATATTTTGAATTTTGGATAAAAAAAAGAACCGCGAAAGGGATTTTAACCATTGACTTGGGCGAAGTGTCGGAAGATATTTCAATAGCGGGAGAAAGACCTTCCGGAAATCTTACAAACAACGCCGAAGCGGTTTCTACCACAATAACTCCCGAACTCGATTTGGGTTTGGATATGTTAAGCGATATAAACGAATATTACGTATATCCAAATTTAGCAAGAAACGATTTTGACACTCTAAATTATAACGACCCGCGACTCGGAAATTGGAGATTAGACCCGTCTAAAGACAATTGGAAACTTTACAACAGCGACAGTTTGCAAAATAGAATACACACAAACGGAACGCAGGGCAACAGTCGCGTAGACCGCAAAGACATAGACGGCGACGGTATGATGACCACCGAAAGTTCATCAAGTTATTTTAGATACACGATAGATTTGAACAATATTGAAAATTCGCCTTTTCACGACAAGTCGCAAATAGCAAACGAAGTTCTGACAGGCGCGGTTGCGTCAAGAAATCGAGATACGAGTTGGTATCATATTCGCATTCCCATCGTATTTATACCCGATACTATTGCCGAGCCAAAAAACTCAAGCCAAAAAATTTTCGACGATAAATCAAACGGAAAGCCCGATTGGAGGACTATAAGACACGTCAGAATGCTTTGGACGGGAATGGAAAACGCGACAATCGCGGGACACGCGGATTCTTTGGAATTTGAAGGAATGCAGTTCGTCGGAAACCAGTGGCGAGAACAAATTTACGTCGAAGGCGCAAGAACTCGACTAAACGTCAATATTTCGGATTCCACTTCTTCTTACGATTCCGATTCTTCCACAATGGGTTCGGTCGTCGCGAGCATTTTGGACAGCCGAACCACGCCCGGATATACTACTCCGCGATTAAAAAGATTGGATTCCATAAACGGCGAACAGTCGGTCGATTATTCTCTTCGTTTGGAATACAATAAAACGCCGCGAAAAAAAGAAGTTTTGGTAAGCAGGCGATTCGACGCTTCGCAGGCGATGAATTTGTCAAATTATCGCGCAATTAAATTTTGGGCGGCGGATTCTTTGGAAAAAATAAACGCTAAAGACAGCGTTTGGCTTGTTTTGCGCTTCGGAAACGATTCGCTGACGTATTACGAATTTAAAACGCGCAAACTTAACGGTCCGCGAAGCGGCGGCGGAAGTTGGAACGGCGAAGGATTTACCATAAATTTAGAGGATTTAACAAAACTCAAAGTCGCTTGGTTCAACAAACACAGCGAAAGAAACGGATTTATAGACACGGCTATCGCCATTAACGGCAACGGCGAAAACGGCGATTCGTTAAAAATTTATTCTCAAACGCGAATTTCTCCCACGCTTTCAAACGTTATGTGGGTCGCTTTCGGCATACAAAACAGCTCGACGTCCGAATATAACGGCGACATCCGAATAAACGGATTTCGAGCGACGGGAATTACCGATTATTCCGGCTGGGCATTGCGCGCTTCGGCAAAATTAAACTGGTCGGATTTTATAGAAAACGCCGCCGATTTTAAGTACACCGACGCGGGTTTCAGAAGTATGTCCGACGAAGTTTTTAAGGAAAACGCCGCGCAACTAAATTCGAGCGCGAGTTCCAGCATAAAATTAGACAAATTTTTTCCCGACAGATTTGGCTTGCAAATTCCTTTGGGAGGTCAAATTAACGCCACGCTTCAACGTCCTGAAATGCGTCCGAACAGCGATATAAAATTGCAAAATTCTCGCGACGCCTCCGACGATTTGCGCGATATGGGCGGCGATTTTTCAAGAATTTTAACAAATTCTAACGACAAAGGCGAAATTACGCCGTCCGAAGAATACGAAAAACGCGAACTGAATAGAAGTGCCTATATCGGTTATCACAAAAACAAAACGTCCGAAAAAGTTGCGCCGCGACTTATTGCCGACAGAATCGGCATAGATTATCGTATGAGTTTTAGCGATTTACTCGCGAGAATGGGAGAAATTCCCGAAGTAGAAAAAAAATGGGTAAACAGAGAAGATTTTGGCGTATATCACGCGGAAATAAATAAAAGTCAGCAGCATAATATGAAACTCGACTATAATTTTTCGCCGTCGGCAAAAGCGCTTCAAACTCTTTCGTGGCAGCCGTTTAAGGACAACAAAAGCGCGTCTATGCCGAGAAGAATAAAAACGATGAGTTTGAATTTGCTTCCCGAAAGAGTAGTTTTTGACGTAGCCGACGCAAATTATTCCAAACGCGAAAATTATTCGTCCATACAAGACGCCATAGATACGACGGGAGAATATTTTGCAAACAAAAAACCCGTCGAAGGAGTCGGAATGTCGCATAGATTAAATATTACCTATAAACCGATAAATCCTTTTCTTTCAGTGAATTACAATATGGGAATAGATAGAAATTTCGACCGTTTTATTAGGGATTGGGGACAAAGCGGCGTAGATAATTTTACCAAAAAAGCCGTCTTAAATTTAGACGACGAATACGGCTCGTATAACGTTCTTTTTGGCGAACAGCGGCGAAATCAGAATATTACTCTGTCTTTCACTCCCGAAATTACGCGCTGGCTTACGTTTTCGTCAAATTCAAGCGGCGGTTATTCGCAAAATATGGAACAGCGAACTTCCTCTTTGCCCGAAGAAGATACGACTTATATGAACACGAGCGTAAATAGTTCGTTTGATTTTAACACGCAATTTAACATTCGCCGACTTTTTGAAGACGTTTCAAAGGGAATAAAAAACAACGAAAAATTTGCCGAAGGACTTTCAAACGTCGCCAAAGGATTTGAAAAAGTAGGATTTGAAAACCTGACTTTCACATACAGGACTTCTATGGATTTAAGAAACAGATTTTTGGATATGGAATATTTGAATTACGGACTCGAAAGTTCAAACGCAAATCTTTTGCTTTATTCGTTTGGACTTTACGACCGTTCTTTTAAGGATTTCGTTACGGGAAATATGGACGACGCAAATTCTTTTGGCGGTGCGCAAAATAGAAATAACTGGTGGGAAAACAGAGAAGGCAGTCCAAAAAACAGCGAAGACGCGCGAAATACTTCGCAAAATATTTCGGTTTCGACTTCGCTTAAAATTCCGCAGCCGATAGATATTTCCATAAACACAATCTCGCTCGGCTGGCGAAGAAATTACGCTATTACGCAGGAAACAAACAAATTAGACACAACCGTCGCGTTTCCCGATATAAGAATAGGAATGAGCAGTTCGGCTTTAGAACAATTAGAAGTCGTAAAGCAAAATTTTTCCATATTTCGTCTCGATTGGGGTTATAATTACAGCAAAGAAAATCGCAAAACGGGAACTCTCGACAGCGCGGGAATTCCCGACAGCATAAGACAAGACCAAAAAATAGCGTGGGGATTTTCGCCGTTAATAAAAACCACGCTTCGTCTTAAAAAATTGGGCATAGACCTTTCGTATTCGCTCGATTTGAAATTCGATTCGACTGCGGTTTATAATTCGTCTTTTACGGAAAATAGAATTTGGCGCGATACTTTAACTCATTCCACGCTTAAAAAAGTGCTTACAAACGACTGGACGGCAAGTTACGGAGTGGAAGGAAAAAGAGGTCGCACGATAAAACTTTTCCGCGACCAAGTTGTTGAAATTAAAGGAGATATTATTTATTCTCTCGGCATTGGACATTCCAAAACTTATTATGTCGACCCGAACTTAAAAGAGCATACGGGAGAAGAGGGTAATTACGACGAAACGTCCATACGCGTTTATCCGAAAGTGGAATATAAACTCACAAAAAACATAGACGCGGTACTATTTTACGATTTAATACAAAGCATTACGGGCAAAGAGCAAAGTTTTTCTCACAACGGCAGAATGGCGATGGAAATAACCATTTCGTTCTGATAAATCAATAATGCTCTTTCACGGACATAACAACAATTTTTCCGTTTTCTACTTTATACACTAATCTGTGTTCTTGCGAAATTCTTCTTGACCAATAACCCGAATAATTTGATTTCAACGGTTCCGGTTTTCCCAATCCGTCGAAAGGCGTTTTCATTATGTTTTCCAATAGCGCGTATATTTTATTCGCGGTTTTAACGTCGTTTTTAAGCCAAAAGCCAAATTCTAACCACGCGTCCGGTTCAAAAAATATATTACGCATTTGCAAAATTTTCTTTTAACGATTTAAGCGAAACGGGTATCAATTTTGAATTTCCCGTTTCGTAATTTTTTATTCTTTTTAATATTACAGGATTTGTTACTTCCTTTTCTTTCAAAATTTTCACTTCTTTCACAAAAGAAATGGAACTGAAAAAACTTTTCGCAAAAAGAATTTCTTTTTTATTATTCACATCCAATTCTAATTGGCATAACATATTTTTATTCCTTTCAAAATTAACTCGAAATAAAATACTATTTGCCGAAAATAAAAACATTAAACGCCGAAAATACGAGAATTTTTTTAAGGAAACTATGCAAGAAATACATCATAAAAAAGTAAGAGTGCGCGATTTCGTAAAGGAAATGCTGCCGCTTGCCGTTCCCGTCGCGCTGCACGAATTTTTAACGTCGATGGTAAATATCGTCGATACGATAATGGTGGGCAGAATAAACGAAACGGCGATTGCGGCGGTAAATCTTGCCAATCAGTTTTTTTTCATATTTATACTTATGATGGTGGGAATTTGTTCGGGAAGCGCAATTTTTGTCGCCCAATATTTCGGCGATAAAGACGTAAAAGGAATACAGCGCACCATCGGACTTACGCTTATTGTTACCGTAATTTCAAGCGTCGCGTTCGCGATTACCGCGGTAATTTTTGCCGAACCTATAATTTCGTTTTTTTCTCCCGACCCCGCCGTCGTCGAATTGGGAACGGTTTATCTTAAAATCACGGGCTATACTTTTCCTTTGGTCGGCTTGTCGTTTTCGTACGGATGGTTTTTAAGAACTATGCACAAAGCAAAGATTCCGCTTGTAGTTTCGGTTTTTGGACTTACGACAAATACGACGCTCAATTTTATTTTTATATTCGGAAAATTTGGCTTTCCCGCTATGGGAGTGGAAGGCGCGGCATTGGCGACGCTTTTTGCGCGACTTTTAGAATTAAGTTTGCTCTTTGCGATAATGCGCGTAAAAAATTCTATCGCGCTTGCTCCTGTCAAAAATCTGTTTGCGTTTCCTCGCGGATTCGTTAAAAAAGTCGTTCTTACGAATTATCCCGTTTTACTTAACGAAATGGGCTGGGTTTTGGGAACGGTGCTTTTCAACAAGATTTACGCCTCGATTTCTACGCAGGGATTTACTTCTTTTTGCGTGGCGAATACGATATTTAATATCTTTTTTGTAATTTTCTTCGGCACAAGTTCGGCTACGGGAATTTTAATAGGAAACAAAATCGGCGAAAACAACCTTTCGCTCGCGCACGTTTACGCAAGAATCGTGCATAAACTTATTCCTGCGATTTCCGTAGTTTTGGGAATAATTTTGGCTTGCGGAAGCGGCGTTATGCCCAAAGTTTACGGACTTGACGGCGAAACGTTGAGAGTCGCGACGTTAATAATTTTGATTTACGCGGTAATTTTGCCTTTCAGGACTTTTAATTTGCACACCGTAAACGGCATTCTTCGCAGCGGCGGCGACACGAAATTCGGACTCGCAATGGACATCGGCGGCGTTTGGCTAATAGGACTTCCTATGGCGCTTTTTGCAAAAAACGTTTTAGGATTGCCGCTCACGGGAGTTTTGATGTTTGCGTTGTCGGAAGAAATTATAAAGACGATAGTCGGATTTTGGCGCGTAAAAAGCGGAAAATGGATAAATCGCGTTATCGAATAAATTTGTTATTTCTCTTGAAAACACATAAATTTGTGTCCGTTTATTTCGTTTGTCGGCGGTTTTTGCGTTTTGCAAATTTCGCTACTTTTTGGACATCTCGGCTCAAACGCGCAAGAAAAAATTTCTTTTGACGGGTCGGGCAAATCGCCTTTTATGGGTTTTAATTTTTCACTAATTTTGTCTATTTTTGGAATTGCGTTCAAAAGTCCTTGCGTATAAGGATGTTTCGGCGAGGTAAAAAGCGCGTCAGACGTTGCGCTTTCTACGACTTCGCCCGCGTAAAGCACCGAAATTTTGTCGGCAATTTTACGAACGATTCCTAAATCGTGCGTAATAAACAAAATCGCCATTCCCATTTCTTTTTGCAAATCGGCGAGCAAATTCAATATTTCTTTCTGAACAGTTACGTCCAAAGCGGTTGTCGGCTCGTCGGCGATAAGAAGTTTCGGCTTGCAAATAATTGCCGCGGCAATCATAATTCGTTGACGTAGCCCTCCCGAAAGTTCGTGCGGATATTGCATAAGACGTTTTTGCACAAGCGGAACTTTTACCAAATCAAGCACTCTCGCCGCTTCCGCAAGCGCGTCTTTTTTGGAAATTTCCGTATGGTTTGTCAGCGTTTCGGCAATTTGGTCGCCGCATCTATAAACGGGATTTAGCGAATTCATAGGGTCTTGAAAAATCATTGAAATTTCTTTGCCGCGAATTTTACGAAACTCGTTTTCGCCGATTTTTCTCAAGTCGCGACCGTCAAAAATTATTTCGCCGTTTGTTATTTTTCCGTTCTGTTCGATTAAATTCATTATCGCAAACGACGAAACCGACTTTCCGCAGCCCGATTCCCCTACTACGCAGTGAGTTTCGCCTTTTTGTAAAGTTAGAGAAACGTTTCTGACGGCGTGAATCGTCGTTTTTTTCATTTCAAAATCGACCGCCAGATTTCGTATTTCCAAAAGCGCCATTTTCGCTATTTCTTAAAATTAAGAAGTTCCGCCAATAATCCCAAATATTCGTGAATCGATTTGCCCGAATTTGCAATTCTTTGAGGACCCGGCGTATAATAAGCGACGGATTGTTTGTTTCTCGTATGCACCTGAAAATCCGTCGGAACGGGTATCACAAACACGCCTTCGTCGCCAAAATTTTTTACGGCGCGTTTAAGATGAACCGCCGAAGTTACCAAAAAAACCGTGTCGCCTTTAACGATTTCGGCGGTATATTTCGCTTCTTCACGGGTATTTCTGGCGTTGTCGACCGTAATTATTTTTTCGCCGTCGACGCCTAACTCCATAGCGCATCGTTTCATTAACTCCGCAATAGAAGATTCGTCGGTGTAATCTTTTCCCGTTACGATTAACCTTTGCGCGTCTATCATATTGAATATTCTAATTCCTTCCACAAGCCGCACGAGAGTCATTTTCGACAATTTTGCCGACGTCGGTTTGTCGCTTTCGGGAAATTTCCCGCCGCCCAAAACGACTATGGTTTTTATGTTTGGATAATCTCTGGGGTCGCAAACCGCATATTCTTTTTCGAGAGGAGTCGCCAATAAATCCTGACCTATGTCGTAAGAAACAAACAAAAGCGCAATAAAAGAAAGCGTAAAAACCGTATACGCCAAAATTCTTTTGCCAAAGAGCCGCAACAATAACGCGAAAAGCGTCAATTCTACATAAATTGCCAAAGGCGAAAGCATCGCCTCAACGATTTTTAAAACAAGAAACATTTTTTACTCCTCCTCAACATAAAATTCGCCGCCCCAAGGATTTCGCCGCGTTCTTTCGTCGCCGAAATAATCTTCGCCTTCTTCCTCTTCGTCGTCGCTTTCTTCTTCATCGACAAATTCGCCGTCGTCGTTCAAACCGAAAAAAAGTTCTTCTTCCTTTTCTTCGTTAAACTCTTCTTCGTCGTCGTACGAAAATTCGTCGTAAAATTCTTCTTCGTCGTCGAATTCTTTGTCGTCTTCTTCTTTGAACTTTTCCATAAAAACTCCCGATTTATTTTAACTTACGCACTAAATATAATATTTTTTTGCCCGCAAGGTAAATAAAAAAAGTATTTTCCATTAAATTTAACAAGGAATTTTTGTGAAAAAACTTATAATAACACTAATATTTGCGATTTTTTACGTTTATGCGGAAAAATCGATTTACGGAAATGAGAATCGCTTTTTATTTGCGTCTCCCGAATATTTTGCGCTGGGCGAAGCGAAAAACGCGCTTTCAAGCGAGCCGATTCCCGCAAATAATCCCGCTTCTTTAATTTTAGCGAAAAAAACCGCCTTTTTTGCGGGATATACGAGTTTTTACAATAATAGTTTGTGGGCGGGAAATACTTACGCGACGTTAAAAGCGGATTCGGCAAACGTCGCGGGCGTTTTTGTGGGTTATATTTATATTCCCGACACGGATTCCACGCGACAAATTATTTCTTTTGAGGGAGCGACCCCCGATTACGAAATTATACCGTCTTCGAGCAGCGAATTGTCGATAAATTTAATTTTTGCGCGAAATATTTTTTCTTTTGAGAGATTTAATTTAAGCGTCGGCGGTTCTCTAAATATGATGCGCAGACGACTTATCGAATGGGCTGGATACGGAATCGGCGCGGATTTGGGAGTTTTATTTTCGACAAATCGCGGAAATTTTGTTTCGTTTCAGATAGATAACGTCGCGACTCATTATACTCGTTGGAGCAAAAATTACAGCGAAAACACGCTTCCGCAGTGCTTTTTGTCTTACGGATATTCAAAAAAAGCAAACGAAAACATTAGTTTTAATTTGCTTTATCGTTCTCCCGATTTGTTTGGAAATTCGGGAGTCGTAGCAAATACTTTCGGCGAAGAAAGCGCGTTTGAAGACGATATTCACAGCGGCTCTGTCGCTAAAAATCCGCAAAATTTATTTGTTGCCGCGGGCTATGGCGCGGAATTTTTTATTAAAAATATGGTCGCTTTACGAATTGGATTAAGCGATTCCCACAAACTTACTTTCGGCGGCGGGATTTATCTTTTTGAACGCGCTTATGTCGATTTCGCATACGTTTATTCTTCGGCGTTAGACGGGACTTATGGGGTTTCGCTAAAATTTGAGTTGTAAAAAGCGACTAATTATCTACCCACTGCTCGCATTGTGCAATAACGGTGTCTATTGCGTCTTCCATACCGTCGGGCGGATATTTGTATCTTTGCAATAAATTTTTTACCATAAGTCGCATTTTAGCGCGGGCGCTTTCTTTTTTCTGCCAATCGATAGTGCGATTTTTGCGAAGTTCTTCGGTAAGTTCGCGGGTCATATTTATAAGTTCTTCGTTTTGATAAAAATCTTTTATTGCATCTGGACGAGTTAGCGCGTCGTAAAAAGCCAACTCTTCGTCGCTTAATCCTAACTTTTTGCCTTCTTTATGGGCGTTTGCCATTTCTTTTGCTATTGTCAAAAGTTCTTCAATAACTTCTTCGTTAGAAATTAAACCGTTTAAATACGCGTTCATTGCGCGAGTTAGTTTTTCGGAAAACATTTCGCTTTTAACAAGATTCGTCTTTTTATAAATTGACACTTGTTCTTCAAGCAATTTTTTTAGAATCATTGCCGCAATATTGCGCGTTTTCATTTTGGATATTTCTTCGAGAAACTTTGGGTCGAACAACGAGAAACTTGTTTTCATATCGGAAAACAGGTTTATAACGCCATCGCTTTGAATACTTGCCTTCAACAATTCATTAATACGGGCGTTAATCTCTTTTAATGACAGCGGTTTTCCCTCTCCTGCAATACGGGTGAGGAGAATGCGCAGCGCCTCAAAGTAAGCGGCTTCAAACCGTTGCCCGGTATCCAATAGCGAACGGCAAAGCGACAGCGCCTGACGCAGAAGCAACGCTTCCTTTATAAACGACTCCCGCTACTTCTGTTTATCAACGCTTGAAAGAAAATTTACGCCGCCGCTAATCGTTTTGGCTCGAATAAGGTCCGTCGCGCTATCGTCCATAAAACCGGAATAATCGAAATCATGGAAGATGTCGCGGCAAACCTCTAACTTTTCAATGAATTTAGGCAATGCCGTTTTTGCAATATCCGTATCGCCATAGTTGTTTCTGTCGCGCTTTGTGAAGTCGTTCATCGCTTGTTTCAACGCTGAAGCAATGCCTACGTAATCAACCACTAATCCGCCCTCTTTATCCTTGTAAACGCGGTTGACGCGGGCGATAGCCTGCATGAGATTGTGTCCTGCCATCGGCTTGTAAACATACATCGTGGCAAGCGACGGCACGTCAAAGCCGGTAAGCCACATATCTACCACAATCGCTATTTTCAACGGGTCGCCGTTATCCTTAAACTTCTTCGCCAACTCGTCGCGTCTGCGCTTGCTACCGATTATGCTGCGCCAATCTTCCGGGTCATTGTTGCTATCGGTCATCACCACTCCAATCTTCTTTGCCCATTCGGGTCGCATTTGCAACAATTTCCTGTAAATCTTCATGGCAATAGCACGAGAATATGCGACAATCATCGCCTTGCCCGTAAGTTCGTACTGCCTGTTTTCTTCGTAATGCTTTACTATGTCTTCACACAAAGCGGCAATGGTCTCCTCCGCGCCGAGGATACTTTCTATCTGCCCAAGCTCCTTCTTGCTTTTCTCTATTGCGTACTCTTCGGCATTTTCTGCCATAATGTCATACTCGGCATCAATAAGCCGCAATATATTTTCATCCAATTTAAGGTGAATAACACGGCTTTCATAATAAACCGGACGGGTTGCGCCGTCTTCTACGGCCTGAGTCATATCGTAAGTGTCTATATAATTTCCAAATACCTCCGTGGTCGAGCGGTCTTTGCTTGAAATCGGGGTACCCGTGAAACCTATAAACGTGGCATTCGGCAAACTGTCACGAATAATCCGAGCCATACCGAGCATGATGCGCCC
>Ga0182485_1007_pt1 | contig 39754 bp, 42 predicted proteins | sample TergutMp193P3_FD_120825 | JGI IMG/M metagenome (GOLD analysis project Ga0182485, IMG submission 120825)
GAAGAAATATCCGAATTTACAGGACTTTCCAAGAAAGAAATAGAAGCGTTATAAATTCCAAAAGTCCAAAAGAAAGTAGAAAATTATGAAAATCAACAATATTTTCACAAAAAAAGACAACATTTTCGTAAAATATTGCTTTTTTGTTTGTACATTTGTTATTTTTAGTGCCGCGTTAGATTATTTATCGGAAAAAATAACCGCGGCAAGTTGTTTGAAACGTTAAAATTAAAGTTTATTAGGAGAAAATAAATGTCACGAAATCTTGACCCAAAGGGGAAAATTGTTCGTCATCTGGGAACGAACGTGTTCGGAAATGAAAAATATCAACGTCTTTTGGAAAAAAGACCAAATCCTCCCGGACCAATAAAGCAACGTCGCGGACGTTTAAGCGAATACGGCGTACAATTACTCGAAAAACAAAAACTTCGTTTTGCATACGGGCTTAACGAAAGACAATTTAGAAATACTTTCGTTAAGGCAAAACAAATGAAAGGCGTTACGGGAGAAAATCTTCTTTCTCTTTTGGAACGCCGCTTGGATAACGTGGTTTATGCTTTGGGATTTGCAAAAACTCGTGCGCAAGCGAGGCAAATCGTCAATCACGCGCACATTCGCGTAAACGATAGAAAAGTGGATATTCCGTCTTTTACGGTTTGCGTAGGCGATAAAATCAGCATTGCCGCAAACGACGCTACAAAAAAGTTTTTGCAGGCGCTCGTCGCGGACAACACGCACACGGTACCCGAGTGGTTAGAATTTTCCAAAGTGGAACTTAAAGGCGAAATTAAACGTCTGCCCGAAAAACACGACGTTACGGTAATTGCGGATGAACATTTAGTTGTGGAACTTTACTCTAAATAAAAATTTGTTAAATTACGAAAAAAAGAAAGGTTGGCACGCATGAAAAATTTGAAAAAAATGAACAAATGGCTTGTTGTTTTGTTGTTTATTGTCTGGGGGGGGGGGGGACCCTAATGATTAACAGTTGCGGACGCGACGACTCGGATTCGAGTAGTAGTACTACTACCGACGACCCGACTATTCCCGATAAGGCGAAGTATAAAACGGAAATGGAATTGTTATACGAAAGAAATCTTTCCGACGGTTCTACAACTCCCATTACGATTGAACTGAAAAAAACCGATACTACGTCGTCGAGTAATGCTCCCGAAGCGATTCCGGGCGCAAAAGTTACGCTTTCGGTCGATGCGTCTGGCGCCAAAATTAACAACGAAAGCATAGGCAGTAGAACACCGTTAGAATTAACAACCAACAGTACAGGCGTTATTACGATACCGTTTTCTGCAGATTTAGGCGAAAGAGAAAGCGAAACGTACAAAATTACCTTTAAATATGCGGATATTGACACAAGTATAAGCATTTTTGTTACAAAAAACGTTATGCCCGGACCGCTAAAATTCGTTAGCGATTCGCTTTATTCTATTAGAGCCGACGGAAAAAGTTCCATAGGACTTACCGCCATAGCCGTGGATTTAGACAACGTATCGTTAGCAGGACAAAAAATAATTTTTAGAACCACTAAAGGACGTTTAACCGTAGGAAATGCGCAAACAGGAAACGACGGAATAGCAAAAACCGAAATTATAAGCGTTAAAGAAAACGGATACGCTACCGTATATGCGCAACTTGCTTCAGACCCATCGTCTATACAATCGGTAGTGATTACTTTTGAAGGGATGACTCTTACTTTAAACCCGGACAGAGAAAGTATAAAACCGGGAGTAGATATTTTAACCGTTAAGGCGGTATTAAAAGACGCGCTTTCAAATTACGTTTTTGGAGATAGCATAGAATTTAGCGGAACTACGACGCTTAAACTTTTAGAAACCGAAAAAGCAAAAAAAGCAACAAACGGCGGCGGCGAAGCGGAAGCAAAATTTTCTGCCTCAAACGTCGGAAATAAAGAAACCGATACGATTTTTGCTACGGCGGCTGGCGTACAGAGTATGTTAGTTATACATTACTCTAACAGCACCATAGAAATAACCGCTCCCAACGCCAACGGATTAGACGATTACAAAAACCCCAAAGACCCCGCAAATAATTATACCGTAAGTCCAAGAGACACGGTAGGCGGTAAAAAACCAAATTATACGAAAATGAAAGCGACATTTAAAGACCCCGAAGGAAGAGTGAAAAGCGGCGTAGAACTTTCGGTATCGGTATCGGCTGGAGGAATTGTTGTAGACCCAAACGATAGCAACAAAACTGCGCCAAGTTTTACCGCTAATACAAACGCCGACGGAGTTATATTTTTTGCCATACGAAATCCCGAATTTTCAGGCGAATTAACTATAAGCGTCGACAGCAAAAAAACCGAAAGTTCCCAAAAAACTAACGGGAAAAGGTCGCTATACATAAAAGCGGGCTCGTTGCACAGAATAACGCTTGAAGCGACTCCCGAAGTGGTACCCGTAGGCGCTACCAATAGCGTACAAGTAATCGCGACGGCTTATGACGTTGCGGGAAATCTTGTCGCGGGCGAAAAAATTAATTTTAGTATGGTAGGCGGCTCAAGCGGCGCGGGATATTTAGAGGATTTATTTAATACCACAGAAACAAACGGCAAAGCCGAAGTAAAATTTAGAGCGGGAAACACCGCAAGCGAACAACAAGGAGTCCGCATTTTTGCCTGTTCTCCAAAACACTGCGATTCCATAAGAAGCGACACCGTAGTAATTACAGTTGCCGAAAATATTAAAAACGTTTCGCTTTCTTATGATATTGGCAATATTTCGGGAAGCACGGGAGTGTATAGCATAAATTTTGCGGTAATAACTTCCGATATAAACAACAATCCCATTGCCGACGGAATGGATGTGGTTTTCAGTACGAGAATTGTTGGAATTGCAAACTTTCAAAAAGTTCCGTATATAAGCCCCGACAAAAAAACGTATGGAGTAGATTACAAATACAAAATACGACCCGTACACGACTACAACTTTAACGGAATACGCGACAACGGCGAATGCCCGTATGGCGTAGATTGCGGTAGCGGTACGCAAGTGTACCCCCTGCCAAGAGGAGAACTTATTATTGCCGGCGCGCAAAAACACAATCCGTCAGATTTTAACCCCGACTCGCCGTTTTGGGATATAAACGGCAACGGTCTGCGCGACTCGCTTGCTTATTTACCTGACGTACCTATACAAATTCCGACAGGTTGGAAATGGAAATATATTAACCCTGGTCCAAATAAGTTTTATGATTGCGACTCGGCAATACAATTTAGAACAGAGATAGGAGATGATACTGAAAGTGGTTCTGCTATCGGCACTTTAGGTTCTCCCGAATATATTAAAGGCGGATGGTACTTTTATAATGGTGATGACGTTGACAATGATAGAGAAGGCGGTAAATACATTGCCTATCCTGCACGTTGCATGAGCGATTCTACGCGGGAAACTATTTACGTATCTGAAAAAGGCGCTTATGAAGTAGACAATCGTACAAAAGATTTGGTAGAACCGTTTTATCATCCTTTGGAAGTTATTGACGCTGCGCCGGAATATGCAGGACTTACTAAAGGTAGGTGGAAAGAAGCATATCCGCTTGTAAAACGCGATGTAGTGGGTACTATTGAAAAAGACCATATTATTTATAACGAAGGCGATTTTTGGTATATAGATTATAACAAAAACGGTTCGTTTGATTGGTACGAGCTCTGGCAGCCCGGTTCTACAAAAAAATATGCCCAAAGTAAAGGTAAATATACTATTTGGGATGAAAAAACGAAAAAACAAATAGAAGAAGATTACATTGACATTGACTTTAACGGCAACGGAATAGCCGACCCGACCGCGACGATAGGCGTTTCTCTTCCAAAAGCCGTTAAAACTACGGGCGGCAGAGGCGTTGCCACAAATACTTTAACTTACGGACAAACCGACGCGCTGTATTTGTGCATAGAAGTTTGGGCGGAAGTTGCGGGAGTAAAAAGTAACGTTTTGCGTTTTGAGCCGCTTCCCGCAACTAATAGAGACGCAGTTTTGCAATTTTTGTTTGAAAATAACAAACGAAATTTACAAGGAGGTTTTTAGTTTAATGGGGAAAAATAAGTGATAATTGCAAATCCGATATACGACGCGACGTTCAAGCGACTTTTGGAAAACGATAAGACCGCAAAATTTCTTATCGGCACAATTTTAGATTGCAAAGTATTGTCGCTTGAACCGACGATTCAGGAATATACGGATATAGACAAAGACGCATTGCAAGTATCGCTTTTTAGAAAAGATTTTGCCGCGACCATAGAAACGGAAAACGAAGGAAGCAAGCGAGTAATTATAGAAATGCGAAAAGCGAAAAGTTTGGGAGATATTTATCGTTTCAAAAGATATTTGGGCGACGAATATAAAAAATCCGAATTTCCTATAATTTCTATTTACGTTTTGGGTTTTAATTTGTCTGTCGATTCGCCCGTTTTTATGTCGACTCGTCCTGAATGTTGTGATTTAATTAGCGACAAAAAATTAGAAATAAACGACGATTTTGTAGAACATTTTACGCATCGGGCTTATTTTATTCAAACATTGCAGATAAAGCCGAGTTTCAATACAAAATTAGAAAAATTGCTTTCTATTTTCGAGCAAAAAAACTTTATTGGCGACGATGAAACGACAAAAAGTTTTCCGTTTGAAACGGACGATACGGAAATGAAGGAAATGTTAAACGTTTTGCAATACGTCGCGGCAGACGAAAAAACGCGGGAAGAGTTGAGCCGAGAAAAATATCATCGCGAAGCGATGGAAGGAATGTTCGGCGAAAAAGACAGAGAACTTGCAAAAGATAAGAAAACTATTGAAACTTTGCTTCAAGAAAAGAAAGAACTTGAAATAAGAAACAAAGCAAGCGCAAAAGAAATGATGCGACTCGGAATGTCCGCCGAAAAAATATCCGAAATTACGGGACTTTCCAAGAAAGAAATAGAAGCGTTATAAGTTCGGCAAATAGTATTTTTATGGTAAAAAAAAGGAGTGAAAAATGATAAAACATAAATTAGCGATTTTTTTCGCGTTTTTGGCGGCGGCGAGTGTTTTCGGCGGGGGAGTTTCTTATCCGAGCGCTACGATTCCTGCGGCAAGATTTGCAAGCGGTGTTTCTTATGATTACATTGGCGGGTATTTGACCCTTAACTCTTCTACCGACCCAACGCCCGCGTATTCTCTTTATGGCGCAAACATTTTTTTCACATACGGCTTGGCTGATTTTATAAACGCCGGCGTAGATTTGGGCTTAAAAGACGCGAATATTCATTCGTCTGACCCGTCTTTTGTTTTCAACGGGAGAATGGGTGCGGCGGCAGGCACGCACGTTAAACTTTCTACGTCTTATATGGGCGATGTTTTTGCTATTGTGCTTTTTTCTCGATTTCACTTTTTTTATTCGGAAGACAAAGGCAGAAACGAGTATAACAGAGGTCGGGATATTACGGCTTCGGGCGCGTTTTCTTTTCACGTAAAGGAATTTGGTTACATTACTATGGGGGCTAAATATTTGGATATTACCGCCAAAATTTATGGTAAGCCAGCCCCCCCCGAATTTAAGAACGACGCGCTTGTCGGCGGCTGGGTTGCTTTCGATTATTTTCCGAAAACCGCCATAAAAACATATCTTCCGTTTGTTTCGTTTGAATTAGGATTTTTCCCCAATAGCGAACGTAAGGTTCTTGAAAAGAAGCCCGTATTTCGCAATATTTCGTTTTCGGTAACGATAGGCGGCATAACGAATCGTCTTTACGGAAATTCCGACGACGGATGGAGACCGTAATTTTTTTAGAAAAGAGAATTGGGCAGTCGCGTTTGCTTTTTTAAGGCAAATGAGGAAAGTCCGAGCAACGCAGAACAGGATGCCGAATGAAAGTTCGGACGCGAAATTTTTCGCGATGGAGCAGTGTCGCAGAGAATAGTCCGCCCTGATTTTTCGGGGTGAGAAGTGAAAAAGCGGCGTAAGAGACCGCAATTTTGTTTGGTAACAAATAAAAGAGATAAACCCCGTCCGTTGCAAGACCAAATACGAAATTCCTTTTTGGGAAAGTTGTTCGCTTTTTTAATTTCGGGTAGGTCGCTAAGATAAATGGCTGTCAAGGACGATTACGTCTGAACAGAACTCGGCTTATAGATTCTCTTTTCTTTTTTTTGTATATTTATAGAAGAAATTAAAAAAATTAAGGTTTATTTAAGATTTTTCTTGCATTGTTTATATATAATTAACTATTTTATATAAGATTCTGCAATGTTTGTATGAATTTTTTATGAAAGGGGAATGTTATGTTTGATGGAATTTTTTTATTTTTAGGCGCGTTGTTATCTAATGCGGATGTTCGCGCTGAAGAAAAATTTACAAAACGTATTGTTTCGTCGCACGTATCGGGAAATGTACTCGCTCAATTTGGCAAATATGTAGGTTTTAGAGAAATGGAAAATCGAAAAAAGAAAGTCCTTTCATATAAATGGAGATAATATGTTGTCTGCAGACATCGAAGAGTTATACTCGCTTATAGAAGAAGCAGAAAACTGCATAAAAGAAGCCGAATATGTTAAAAATGAAGGTTTTTATTTACCGTCAATAAACGAATTACGTTACTCGTTAAGACATTTAATACAGTACATCAAAGATAACCGCAGCGACGATTTAGTCGAATGCAAAGCCCATATAAAAAGAGCGATGTACGACGCTTTGGAAGTTCGTATTATCATTCTTATGGAAAGAACTCGCCGCTTCCGTCGATTATATTATTTTGTTTTTATACCGAAAGTTATAACCAACTGGTTGGATATTGTTAACGAATTAGAAGATACCAAATCGCTACTGTCTCTTGACGATGGCGCTAAAAGTAGAGCCGATAAACTAAAAAATGCAATTCAAAGATTAGAACAAATTTCTAAAACGTTAGAAAATGCAAAACCTGAATTAAATAAAATTTTATTTATAAATATTTTTAAACTGCTCGCTGGATTTATAACGTTTCTTGCGTCTCTCGCGGTACTTTATAATTTTGCTTTTTAAAACTGTGCCAACTTTACTTTTTCCCCTTAAACCTCTCGCCTTTCCATTCAAATTCGGTGAAAATTCCCGAAAAAACCGAATAAATTGTAATAAATAAATTTAGCGGCGAAATCCAAATTATATGCGGCGATAAAGTTTTTTCTCCCAAAACCAAAAATCCTTTGCGCATAAAAAACAATTCGCCGATAATTTTTATTGCAAAAAGCAAAAAAATTATATAAAAAATTTGCCAAAATATAAACGTCGACAAAATTGCGCAAATTATAAAACAATAAAATATAAAAACGGGAGCGAGAATCGCCGTTTGTTTCGGCAAATAAAATTGTGTTTCGGAACCCCATTTTTTTCGCTGATTTATTAAACTTTTCCACGAATATTCGGGCTTGGTTTCCACAAAAGAATTTGCGTTGAAAACTATTTTTTTGCCGTTTTGCCAAAAATTTTGCGTCAAAAGTCCGTCGTCGCCGCCGATTGCTACGTCTAATTTTCCGTAACCGCCTAATTCTTCGTAAATTTCTCTGCGAAAAGCAAAATTATTCGCGTTTGCGTTGAGCGGAATGTTTTTTCCTATCCCCGCCGCCGCGACGATTCCGTGCGAATAAAAATCGAAAAACTGATATGTTTTTAGAATCGGCGATATTTTTTCGTCAAAACGATATTTTACAACTCCCTGCGAAAGCGCGACGGTTTTATCACAAAAAGGGCAAACGCTTTTTTCTATCCAATCGGCGGATACTATACTATCCGCGTCGGTTTGAAGTATAATTTCTCCTTCGGCTATTTTTATCGCGCTGTTGAACGCATACTTTTTTGGAGCAACGTCTTTTTGTTTTTCCGTAATTTGAACAAACGCAAAATTTTTTAATTTTTCTTTGTACGAAAGAATAATTTCGGCGGTTTTGTCGCTCGAACGGTCGTCGACGATTATAAATTGCAGTAAATTTTTCGGATAAGTTTGCTCGCAAAGACAGTTCAAAATATTATCTATATTTTTTTCTTCGTTTCTTGCGCAAATTATTACGCTTACCGATTTTTCCGTCGAATTTTGATAATTTACGTTTATATTTTTAAGCCCGCGCGACAGATAAAAACAAATTGCAATATAAATTGAACTTAAAATTATACTCGCTATTATCAAACTTTTTTCCCTACTTGCGCGACTATTATTTCGCGGATTTTCGCGGCGATTTGCGCGGTTTCCAAATCGGCAATTTCGCTAAATTCTATTTTTTTGTGAATCGTAACAAAAACGTCGTCGGTTTTGTTTGTGCCTTCCATAATTCCGCCGCCGTCTATGGTTACGGGAATAATTGGAACTTGCGATTTTAACACCAATTTTAGTGCGCCCGGCTTAAATGGAGCAATTTCGCCCGTTTTGCTTCGCGTGCCTTCTGGAAAAATCGCCATAGGATGCGCGTTTCGTAATTGTTTTACGCTTCTTTCAAATACGGTTACGGCGTTTCTTGGACGTTTTCTGTCCAAAAATATGCATCCGACGGCGAGCATCCAAAAGTTTAATATCGGGAAAAAAAGCAATTCTTTTTTTGTGATAAATCCGAGCGTCCAAGGAAAAACGCGCATAAGAATCGGAATATCCAACATTCCCTGATGATTTGACACAACGCAATAAATATTGTCTTTCGGCACGTTTTCCAATCCGCTAAATTTGATTTTTGCGCCCGAAATAAGTATGCAAAAACGCGACCAAGACCACTGCATAAAATAAACCAAATGCTGCTGACGTTTGTTTAGTACGGGAAGATACATTATAACGTAAGGTATTAGCATCGCAAAACAATAAATCATAAAAAACCAAAACGATATAAAAAATAAAATTTTTCTTTTTAGCATAATTTTCCTTTCTTTTTTACCGAAAATACCAAATTTTCACTCGTTTGCGCAATAAAAATTTGTATTTTTTGAAATAAATTTTCGTAAAAAACGCTTTATTCTTGTCCGCGCACTCGGCAAAAATGTATTTTTACGCTGTTTTTTTGGCGAGTATGGTGAAATTGGCAGACACGACGGTCTTAGAAGCCGTTATCGAAAGATGTGTGGGTTCAACTCCCTCTACTCGCATTTTAGTATGTATAAAAATTAAATCAAATATATGGGAGTCAAAAAAAATGAGCGCAAAAATCGAAGAGTTAGGCGAGTGGAAAAAAAAGATTTCGGTTCAAATTCCGAAAGAAGAAGTGCAAAAAGAATTTGATAAAGTATTAAGCGACGTAAAAAAGAAAGTCGATATTCAGGGATTTAGAAAAGGCAAAGTTCCCGAAAAAATTGTAATTTCGAGATACGGCGAGAGCATTATTATGGACGCGGCGGAAAAACTTATTTCGCAGGCGTATGGAAAAGCGTGCGCCGACAACAAAATAAATCCCGCGGGCGACCCCGTTTTTGAAGACACGAAAGTCAATGTTAAAGAAATAGACGATATTTCTTTCGTCGCGCTTGTGGAAATCGACCCCGAAATTAAAATAGAAAATTACAAAAATTTGGATGTTAAGGCAAAAGAAGTTGTAGTTGAAGACAGCGAAATTGACGCGATTATCGAGACGATTAAAAATCAGCGGGCGGAACTTAACGAAACGAACGAGCCGATTAAAAAAGGCGACGTGGTCGGTCTCGAATACGAAAATATTGTAATCGACGGCGAAAAAAGCGCACAATTTCCCGCGCCGCAAATGATAGAAGTCGGAAACGCGAACCTTGAAGAGTTAAACAGAGAACTTTTAGGACAAAAAATCGGCGACAAAAAGGAAATTTCTTTTGTTTTTCCTTCAAATTATCCTTTGCCCGAATATGCGGGAAAAAACGCTTCGGCAAGTGTGAAAATCACTCAAATACGAGCCAAAACGCTTTTGCCGCTCGATGAAGAATTTTTTGCGCAAATCGGCACGACCGCCAAGAACGAAGAAGAGTTGCGAGCGATTGTTAAAGATAACGTTTTGCATAAAAAGAAAAACGAAGCGAAAGAAGAAGCGTTTGAAAAAGCGATAGAAGAATTGACGAAGAAAAACGAATTTTTCGTTCCCGAAGCGAGGATAAAATATTATATAGAAAATCTTCGCAAAAACGAAGAACATTATTTTAACGCGAAAAATCCGCAGCCGACTTTTGAAGAATATTACAAAAACAGAAAAGACGAAGCGGAAAAGGCGATTCGTCGATTCCGTATTTTGAATTATATTGTCGAGCAGGAAAAAATAAAAGTAAATACGGAAGAGGTCGACGCGCATATTGAAAATATTGCGAAAATGTACAATTATCCGTTTGAGCAATTTAAGGAATCGCTTCGCAGAAGCGGCGAAATTATGAATGTTCGCGAAGAGTTAAAGATAAATAAGGCGCTTAATTGTCTTATAGGCGAAGCGAAATGGGAAAGCGCAGAATAAAAAGTTTGCAATTTTTAAGTATTCCGTTTGTAAAATATCACGGACTTGGAAACGATTATATTGTTATAGACGGCAAATATTGCGACGTTTTGAATGGACAAAATATTGTCCGCATTTGCGACGTGCATTTTGGCATTGGCGGCGACGGAATTTTGCTTGCCGACGTTAAAAATGGTAAATTTTCGGTTAAAATATTTAATCCCGACGCAAGTCAAGCCGAAAAAAGCGGAAACGGACTGCGAATTTTTTCAAGATATTTGTTCGATAAAAATTTGGTTAAACAAAATGAAATTTTTTCAATTTTTACGCTTGGCGGAGAAGTTAAATCTACGATAATCGATAAAAATTTGGTAAAAGTCGAAATGGGAAAAGTTTCGATTTTGAGTATAAATGAAAAAATAAGCGTTTTGAACAGAGAATTTTTATTTTGCGAGGCAAACGTAGGAAATCCGCATTGCGTAATTGTTTTGGACGAAATTTCTTGCGAAATCGCACAAAAATACGGAAAAATTATTGAAACAGACAAGAGATTTGTCAATCGCACGAATGTTCAATTTATGAAAATTATCGACAAAAATAACGTTGAAATTGAAATTTGGGAACGCGGCGCGGGTTACACTTTGGCTTCGGGAAGCAGTTCTACCGCGGCTGCGGCGGTCGCTTATAAATTAGGTTTATGCGAAAATGAAATTTGCGTAAAAATGGCGGGCGGAACGCTTAAAATTTCTTTTGACGAGAATTTTTTTGCGACAATGAGCGGCGCGGTGCAAAAAATCGGCTTCGGCGAAATCGATATTGAATGTTTTGCGTGAAAAGTTTTTCGCTTTAAGCGGTTTCCAAAACGTATTTTACTTTATTGAAAATTAAAAAAACAAAAAAACGAAAGGATTTTTTATTATGAACGAAAGAGGAGTTGTAGGAATCAGCATCGCGACGATAATTATCGTAGTGCTTATCGCGGTTGCCGCGTCGTCTATTTACACGGTTAAATCGGGAGAAAGAGCGCTCGTTTTTACTTGGGGAAAACTTACGGCTGTTAGCGGCGAAGGTTTTCATTTCAAAATGCCCGTAGCGCAAGAAATAAATATTGTGGATATTCGCGTGCGCAAAACCGACGCTCCCGCAGAGGCGGCGTCAAAAAATATGCAGTTGGTTCAGACCGTAATCACGGTTAATTATCGTTTGGACGCGTCGCGTCTTATAGAACTTTATTCGACCGTCGGGCTTGACGTTGAAAACAAGGTTATTGCGTCGCGAGTGCAAGAAGTCGTAAAAGCGGCTGTCGCAAGATATACCGCCGACGAACTTTTGGTCAGAAGAGAAATTATAAAAGACGAAATTTCGGAAAGTTTGACGCAGCAGTTGTCGCAATATTTTATTATTGTGGAAGTCGGCGGCGTGCAAATTACCAATTTTAGTTTTTCAAAAGAATTTGACAAAGCGATAGAAGAAAAACAAATTGCCGAACAAAAAGCGCTTAAAGCCAAAAACGACCTTGAAAGAATAAAAGTTGAAGCGGAACAGCAAGTAGCCCACGCGCAAGGACAGGCGGAAGCGATTCGCATTCAGGCGGAAGCGATTAGAGCGCAGGGCGGAAAAGAATACGTGCAGTTAAAAGCGATTGAAAAATGGAACGGGCAACTTCCGACGTATATGGGAAACAGCGGACCGTTGCCGTTTATCGAAATTAAATAATTATCTTTCGTTTTTGTAATCCGCCGAAGCGTCTTGCAAAATTTTTCTTTCGGCGGGTGTTAACGAATGTATTCCGAACTGATTTATTTTGTCTAATATTTTATCTACTTCTTCGGCGCGGGCGCTTGCTTGCGGCGTTTGTATTTTATATTCGGTTTCGCTTTTTGCGGTGGAAATATTTTGAAAAGCAGCCGATATGTTTCGTATAATAAGGTCAACTTTATCGCCGATGTGAATCCATAAAAATCCCGCTATAAGTCCGCCGAAATGCGTTATGTGCGATACGCCGCCGTAATTATTTGCCGTGCCAAAAATGGAAATTATGGCATATACGATAACTGCGGTTTTTACTTTCATAGGAATAAAAAAGAAGAAAAGCAGTTGTCGGTTTGGAAAATAATAGGCATAAACTACCAAAAGAGCCATTAACGCTCCCGACGCGCCTATTATTATTGTGGTATATTTGACCCAAAATATGTTTAATAGTGAAAATAAACCTGCAAAAATCGCCGAGAAAAAATAAAATTCAAAAAATCTGCGATTGCCCCACATATATTCAATTTCTTTGCCGAACATCCAAAGTCCCAGCATATTAAAAGCGATATGAAACAAACCGTTTGGGTCGTGCAAAAACGCATACGAAAGCAATCGCCAAATTTGCCCGTGAAAAACCGCCGACGGCAAAAGTGCGCCGTATTGGAGAAAATAAGATTCGGCTGTTTGTACTAAAGCGCCAAATACCCAAATCGCGACCGTAATCGTTAAAAGAAAACTTATCGCGCTAAACTTTTGCGTGTTTCTGTCTATGAAAAAATTATTCATTTTTATAAACCTCAATTTTTTTTTAATATTCGTTTTTGGCAAATAAAATACTATTTGCCGCAAAATATTAGTTGATTAACTTATCTTGAACTTTACTCAATACACCTTCCTCAACCTTGCGGTTGCAAAACCTAACTGTTCCCGATATTTCGCGACGGTTCTTCGCGCCGCCGCTAAACCCGTTTTTTCTAAATCTTGCGCTAATTGCTGGTCTGAAAGCGGCTGCGTTTTGTCTTCTTCTTCAATAAGTTGTCTTAATTTTTCTTTTATTTTTGTCGTGGAAATATCGCCGCCGTCTTCGTTTTGTTTGTTTTTTATTACGACTTCCGAAAAGAAATATTTCAACTCAAACATTCCAAAAGGAGTCGTCGCAAATTTTCCGTTTGTAACTCTGCTCACCGTCGATTCGTCAAGTCCCGTGTCTTTTGCGATATCCGCAAGATTCATAGGAATAAGCGCTCTTTCGCTTTTTGCTATAGAGAAAAAATTACTCTGACGCTTAATTATCGCATACATCGTCGCAATTATGGTCATTCGACGCTGCTCAATCGCGTTTATCAGCCAATTCGCCTTATTAAATCTGTCGCGAATAAATTCTTTTGTGTTTTTGTCCGCCTTAAATTGTCTTCTCAACATATCGGAATATTGCTGATTTATCTCCAAATTCGGCAAAAATTCATCATTTACGGCAACTTTCCAAACGCCGCTTTCGTATCTGACTATCAAATCGGGAATTATCGCTTCGTTGTCGTCCGTCTCTTCTTCTTTTGCGGGAGATAAATTTAATTGCTTTATTATCTGCATCGCTTCTTGGATTTGCGACGGCTCTATTTCATATTTTCGGGCTATGCTCGTAATTTTTCCGTGAATAAACATATCCCAGCAATTTTGTATTATTTTATATTCCAAATCGTCGTCGTCGTAACCCATTTTATCAAGTTGCAAAAGTAAAGATTCTTTTATATTCGCCGCGCCGACTCCCGTCGGTTCGCAATTTTGTATCGCTTCTACCGCTTGCTCAACATTATCGTAATTTGTGTCGAAACGATTTTTCATTTCGTCGTAATTAAAGTTCAAAAATCCGTTTTCATCCAATTCGCCAATTAAATAAATTGCGATTTTTTGCACAATTTTAGATAAATTCATATCTATAATTTGTTCTTTTAGTTTTTCTTCGAGCGTTTTGGAATAAACATTTAAACTTTCGACGTAATTTCGCTTTTCTTCGTCGTATGTTTCGTCGCTTCGCAATTCGTCGCCGTATTCAAAACCGTCTTGTAAAGCGGCTTGACCGTCCATTTTTTCTTCGTCGAAGCAAAATTCGTCGTCGTCTCTTATGCCCGCGCTTTCTTCTTCGTATTCGACGTTTTCTTCCTGCGATATTTCCAAAAGCGGATTTATTTCAACTTCCTGACGGATATATTGTTCCAACTGCAAAGCATTCTGTTGAATGATAGTCATTACCTGTATCATTTGAGCGGTTTGCATTTGCTTTTGAGCAAGCCCCGCCTCCAATCCAAACGCTAAATTCAAAATTTATCCCCGTAAAAAGTTTTCATTAAAGATTGCATCCCATCGGCTGTCCGTCAATACAATCTTCCACCGAAATCGGATAATCGCCGTCGAAACAGGCGCAGCAAAAATGCGAACGTTTTTCTTGCGGCAAAACCGACAACATTCCGTCTATCGTGAGATAATGCAAGGAATCGACGTCCAAATATTCGCGAATTTCTTCTATTGTTTTGTTGTTTGCGATAAATTTTTCTTTTACCGACATATTTACGCCGTAAAAACAGGGAAAAATTATCGGCGGCGACGATATTCGCAAATGAATTTCTTTCGGACCCGCGGCGCGTATCAGTTTCATAACTTTGCGCATTGTCGTTCCGCGAACTATCGAATCATCGACGACAACTATTATTTTATCTTTTAACATTGAAATTATAGGATTAAATTTTACTTTTACGCTAAAATCCCTGTTTTCTTGTCCGGGACGAATAAAAGTTCTGCCGACGTAGTGATTTCTAATAAGCCCGATTTGAAACGGAAGCCCCGCGCCGTCCGCGTATCCGAGCGCCGCCGCAATAGCGGAATCGGGAACTCCCATAACGAAATCCGCGTTTTTGGGAATTTCGTATTCTTTCGCCAACTGCCTGCCGAACGCTCTGCGAACATCGTCGACGCTACTTTCAAAAACTACGGAATCGGGACGTGAAAAATAAATATGTTCAAAAACGCAATGCGCGTATTTTGACGCTTTTTTTGGAAGAATCCAAAGCGTTTCAAGTCCTTTTTCGCTTATCTTTATGACTTCGCCGGGTTTTATGTCTCTGACAAATTGCGCGTCTATCAAATCGAACGCGCAGGTTTCGCTCGCCACTACAAAACTTTCGCCTAATTTTCCTATCGAAAGCGGACGAACGCCAAGCGGGTCTCGCGCCGCGATAATTTCGTCTTTACACAAAAATATTACCGAAAACGCGCCTTCGACCGCCGCAAGCGAATCGCGTATCATTTCGGCTATCGTCGGCGATTTTGAACGCGCAACCAAGTGCATTATGACTTCCGTGTCGGTTGTCGTGGTGAAAATTGAGCCGTCGTTTTCCATTTGGTTTCGTAATTTTTGGGAATTTGTTAGGTTTCCGTTGTGCGCGGCGGCAAGTTGTCCCGCCTTAAAATTTATTACGACGGGCTGCGTATTTATCATAAAAGAGCCGCCCGTCGTGGAATATCTGTTGTGTCCGATTGCGTGATTTCCCTGCAAATCGTTAAGAATTTGACGACTGCTAAACACGTCGCGAACCAGTCCCATTCCAGTGTGGCGATATAAAATTTTTCCGTCCGAAGAAACGATTCCAGTGCTTTCCTGTCCTCTGTGTTGCAAAGCGTAAAGTCCAAGATAAGTTATAAACGACGCTTGCGAATGATTAAAAATCCCGAAAATTCCGCATTCTTCGTTAATTTTATCGTCATCGAAAATACAATCTTCAATCATTTTTTTTCTCCTTTGTGTTGATGGACGCTTCAATAAATCCCGTAAAAAGCGGATGCGGTTTAACGGGTCGCGACTTAAATTCCGGATGAAATTGCACTCCTATAAAGTGCGGATGGTCTTTTAATTCTATTATTTCTACGAGTTGTTCGTCGGGCGAAAGTCCCGATAATATTAAGCCGTTTTTTATAAATTCTTCGCGATATTCGTTGTTAAATTCATAGCGATGCCGATGCCTTTCGTGAATATTTTCTTCGCCGTAAAGTTTGTGCGCAAGGGAATTTTTATTTAATTTGCACGGATAAGCGCCCAAACGCATAGTTCCGCCTTTGTCGACGACTTCCATTTGCGAATTCATAAGCGCGATAACGGGATGAGTCGTGTTTTTGTTCACTTCGCGACTGCAAGCGTCTTCGTATCCGAGCGCGCTTCTTGCAAATTCTATAACTGCCATTTGCATTCCCAAACAAATTCCAAAAAAGGGAATTTTTTCTTCGCGAGCGTATTTTACTGCGGTAATTTTTCCTTCTATCCCTCTGTCGCCAAAGCCGCCGGGAACCAAAATTCCGTCCGCGTTTTTAAGAATTTGTCGCGCTTTTTCCAAGTCGCCTTTGCCGTTTGTTTCAAGCGTTTCGGCGCTTATGGTTTTTATAATTACTTTTGTTTTCAAACTTGTCGCGGCGTAAATAAGCGACTCGTTTATGGATTTATAAGCGTCGGGAACTTGCGTATATTTTCCGACGAGCGCGACGGTAACTTCTTTTTCGGTTTTTGTAATATTTTCTATGTATTCAATCCATTCGTCAATTTGTTTTTCGGGATATTTTAGTCCAAAATGTTCAAGAATTTGCGTGTCTATATTTTGATTTGCAAATTCAATCGGACATTCGTAAATCGTATTTTTTACGTCGGGCGATTCCAAAACGCTGTCGGTATCGACGTTGCAGAACATTCCCAATTTTTCTCTGATGTCTCTGTCCAAAAATTTTTCGCTGCGACACACTAACATATTGGGAATTATCCCGATTTCGCGAAGTCGCGCTACCGAATGCTGCGTGGGTTTCGTTTTAATTTCGTCGGCTTTTCGCAAATAAGGCACGAGAGATACGTGTATAAAGTACACGTTTTTGTATCCTTCTTTTTGCCGAAACAGTCGAAGCGCTTCCAAAAACGGAAAACTTTCAATATCGCCGACGGTACCGCCGATTTCTACGATTACGACATCGGTATTTTCGTTTGCGACGCTTCGTATTGCGTTTTGAATTTCATTTACGACGTGCGGCACGACTTGGACGGTTTTTCCGAAATATTCTCCGCCTTTTCGTTCTTTTTTCAGAATAATATCGTAAATTCTTCCCGCGCTAAAACTTGAATTTCTGCTCGTTTGAACGCCCGTAAATCTTTCGTAATAGCCCAAATCCAAGTCGGTTTCGGCGCCGTCTTCCGTTACGTAAACTTCTCCGTGTTCTTTGGGGTTCATAGTCCCCGGGTCAATATTCAAATAAGGGTCTAATTTTTGGTGTGCGACGTTGAAACCTCTGGATTTCAGCAATAATCCGATAGACGCGGCAACAATTCCTTTTCCCAGAGACGAAACGACTCCGCCCGTTACGAAAACATATTTTGGCATAAATAAAACTCCGATAAACTAAATTTCGCATAATAAAATAATATTTGCCGAAAACAAAAAATAAGTATTGATTTTATTCGGTTGTTTTATTCGAGTATATTTCTTACGCTGTGATAATTTTTAAGAATTATATACGTATTTTCAATAAAATATCATTAAAATGTTTGCATAAATCATAACCGATATATTATTTTAGCCGTTAAAAATTTAAGGTAAAGGAAAGATTAAATTGGGAAGTGATGAAAATCGGTTAAGAAAAAAATGGCAAGATTATAGCGGTAATAATGCTGCCGCTGCAGAATTGGATTTCTTTAAAACTTTTGAAATTTTATTTGAAGGTTCTGAATATAAAATTCGTTCAAAACCAAAAGATTTTGATAAAATTTATGTCGATGTCGAACTTGATAAAAATGACCTCAAAGAAATTTATACTCCCAAAGAAGCAATAACAAAACACGGAGTAATTCCTGATTTTGCAATAGAAAACATAAATACTAACAAAACTATTTATATTGAGGTAAAACGACAAGACGGATGGGTTGATGGGAAAAAACGTTCAGACGGGCGAGGAAACGCGCACGAAAGGTGTTGTAAATATTTTACTCCCGGTTTACAAAAAATATTAAGAAAACAAAGTAATTTAGATAATAATACTTTTCCTTTCTGGATAGTTTTTTTAGGAGACATTACAAGAGACCCTTGCAGAGTTCGCGAGATAACTTGCTGGTTTTCAGGGTCGACGGCAAATTACTTTTTTTGGAGAGATACCAAAAATAAAATTCCTTTAATCAATCATTTTTTAGAAAAAATAAAACCTATGCTAACTTGAATAAACCTTGCGTGCGGTATTGTTCTTTCTCATTGCATAAATTCTGAACATCAAGTCCCCAAACATCCCAATTTTCAGGTTTATTTCGAGCAAATAATTCTATTTTATCTTGCGTAGGAAACATCCTTTCTATCGATTTTAGTACTTCTATAGGTTTTTCGCTATGTTTGTTTCTTGGTTGACTTATTAACTGTTTTTCGTTTCTACTACCTCTTGGCGTGGGAATACGCCCTTTTTTAAATACTAAACATAACTCGCAATAAGACATAGTATATTGTCCGGGATTATGGCTCATTTTATCCCAAATAAAAGCAACAGTTTTATATTCAAATCCCCACGCCTGCCCAAGTTCAATACCTTGAGCCAAATGAGGATTAGTAACCCACATAAATAAAAGGCTATCGTCTTTCGTTATCTCGTAAACAGGTATTTTTTTTAGTTCTGAAATTTTTAACGTCGGATATTTGAAGTTCGCAGCACTAATAAAGATGTTATTCTGCCAATCAACATTCACATCTTTTCTGGCACTTCTGTCAAACTGCATCTTTCCGCCATAATCCCACGGCGGATCCGCATATATTATATCATATTTTTTGTCAGGTAATTCAGGGTAAAAGTCAGGTAGTGTGTTGACTACTGTTCTTTTTCTTTGGTCAACGCTGTATATTTTATATCCGGAAATATCGGAATTACTACCATTTCCTAAAAAAGCAACGTCCAATTTTAATTCCTCTAACTTTCTATTTAATAAAAATTCAACGTTAAAAATAATATTTGCCGAAAACAAAAAATAAGGAAAGAAAACAAAATTAAATATGAACAAATAAACGCTAACACTTTGCTAGTGTAATTAACGTATATTCTTTTGCAACGGAGGTGAAAAATGAGTAAATTTAATGTGGAAGTCGTAAAAACGGAAAAGTCAATCGCTATGGTTCAGGTCGAAGCGGCGCATCAAAACGAAGCGTACAGCAAAGCGGTTAAAATGATAAGCGAAAAGCATCAACACAAACCGAGCGAAATAGATAATTGTAAATTTATACAATCTTCAATTTCATTTGCGCCCGACACGATTTATCATTGCGACAACGCCAATATCGCCGAATGCGGCGTTTGTCCGGTGAAACAATATTGTTCTTACGCGGTGAAGTGATAATTGCCAAAAATTTAATTTTATCAATAAAAAATTTCAACAATAAAACAATATTTGCGCACAGTCAAATACGCATATCGTATTTTTACCCTATGAATATCGCTATGATTTTAACAGGAAGCCGACTTTTTACCGGCGCGCTATTTGCGTACTTCTTTATAAACGCCGTTTCAAAAAGCGGCGACGTTTTGAATATTACCTTTTTAAACGCGGCGTTTATCACCGCAATTTTGCTTGAATTATCCGACGCATTCGACGGATTTGCGGCGCGAGCGAGAAATCAAGTTACGGATTTGGGCAAAATATTCGACCCGATTTGCGACGCGATTTCGCGCCAAACTATATTTTTGTCGTTTTTGCTTGTATCGGCGATTCCGCTTTGGGCGTTTTTGATATTTTTATATCGCGATTCCTTAATTTATTTATTGAGAATTATGGCGGCGAAAGACGGCACGGTTTTAGCCGCAAGTAAATCGGGAAAAATTAAAGCGATAACCCAAGCGGTCGCCACGTTTTTGATTTTAATAATATATTATATTAGATTTTTTGACGCAAATTTACCGTTTGCGTTTATGTCTTATCCGATTTCGTATTATATCATCGCGATTCCCGTATTTTTCGCGCTCTATTCGGGAATACAATATTATCGTATGAATTGGAATGTTATTTTGAAAGGTCTAAAATAATTTTCGATATTTTTTCAAAGTCGGGATTGTCTTCAAAAGTGTTTGCCATTATATAATATTTTAGCGCATTTTGCTTGTCGCCGAGTTTCAAATAAACTTCGCCCAAATGATAATATACGACGTAATCGTCGGTAATAAGTTCTGCGGAACGCAAAAGCAAAGGAAGCGCTTCTTCGTATAACTCTTTTTGAAACAAAACCCAGCCGTAAGAATCCAAAAACGCGCCGTTGTCGGGGTCTTCTTCCAAAGCGATAAGTATCAGGATTTCGGCTTGTTCTAAATTTATGCCTCTTTCAGCCCACATATAACCCAAATAATTTGCCGCAAGCGCGTTTCGCGGATTTATTTTTAAAATTTCTTTGAAATATATTTCGGCGGCTATCGTATTTCCCGTTCTTTCGCTCGCCATTCCCATACCGAACAAAATTTCTTCCGTTTGTATTCCCATACTCAAAACTTTGTCGAAAAATACTATCGCGGAATCGTAATTTCCGTTTTCGCTATACAACGCTCCCATAAACGCTAATCCTTGCGCGATGGACATACGTTGAATAAAAAGCGAATCGTTTTTGTTTTTTTCTTTTAAGGCGTTTATGGTTTCAAACGCCTGCGCGTATGCGCGAAAACGCAGACAAATTCCCGCTATCTTTCTTAAATCGTCGTCGCTTGTTTGCGAATAATCGCGACCTTTCAATATGGTTCTTATCGCGTTTTCGGGAAGCCCGACGTCTACGGAAAGTTCAATTATCATTTCGGATAATATTTGAGAATTTGCGTCGAGCAAAAGCGCGGTTTCAAAATACTTTAACGCGACTAACGTATCGCCTCTGCGCAAGGCGTTGTTTCCTTCTATAAAATATTCCGACGCCAATTCCAAATGCGAAAGATAATCGGCGGCGGTTAAATGTTTTCCGTCTTTTTCTACGGGACTCGTGCTTACGCGCTTACAAGCGAAAAGCGTCGCCAAAATTGCAAAAAATAGCGCGAAAAGCGCAAGTTTTCGCTTATCTTTCTGCCGCAACGACAACATCTATCGAACTTTCCAAAGGAACGTCTACTCCGGGCGTAAGCGATTGCGAAATCACCTGCCCCGCGGACATTACGGAATTTGCTTCAAAGCGAACTCTTCCAAATTTTAGACCGCTCGCTTCTATTGCGGTTTGCGCTTGCGAAAGCATTTCGCCGACGACGTTTGGAACGCTTGCGTGCGTGGGTCTTTTCCCTTTTGAAATAAAAAGCACGACGGGCGCACTGCGAGAAGTTTTAGTTCCCGAACTCGGCTCGGTTTCTATTGCGAAATCAAGCGGAATTCTTTCGCTGAAAGTCGTGCGCACGGAAATATTTTCAAATCCCGCCTGCCTAAGCGCAGATTTTGCGGGTCCTTCCGCCAATTTTTCTATTGCGGGAATCGCGCCGACTTCGGGACCCGCGCTTAAAGTCAACGAAATATGCCGTCCTCTTTTTACGTTTGTTCCGCTGTGCGGCTCCTGCGAAATAACCGTATTGGACGGCTTTACGTCGGAATATTCGCGCTTGCTTACTCTTGTCGTTCTCAATCCTAAATCAAAGGCGGTTTGCGCGGCGGTTTCCACGTCCAAGCCGACAAGTTGCGGCACAACGACGTCGTTGCGGTTTTCCAAATCCGTAAATTTCGGCATAACTATTTTGTCGACGACAAAAAATCCGAACGCTCCGCCCGCGCAAGTCAAAAGCATAAGGACAGGAATCAACACCAGCCAAAAATCTTTCACGGAAATACTAAACGAATATTTAGAACTCATATTACTCCAATTTTAACGAAAAGTCCAAACTTTTCTTCTGTCTTCGCGAACTTGTTTGCGTTTTGCCGCGTTGTTTTTTCTTTTTTTCTCTTCGCTGGGTTTTTCAAAATAACGATTTTTCTTAATGTCGCTAATCAATCCGGCTCTTTCGCAAACCTTTGAAAAACGCTTTACCGCTCTTTCAAACGGCTCGGTTTCTTTAACATAAACTCCGTTCATAAAATTTAATCACCTGCTTTCGCGTCGAAATATTTTTTTCAAAAAATCGCTTGAAAATAATTTATTCCCTAATTAAAAAACAAGTTTTTTATAAAAAATTTTTACTTTTCGACATATTTTAACGAAACGGTATTTTTTACCCTTATCGTATAAACGCCTTTTGGCATACCTTTTGTGATTGTCGCTTTTCCGTTGTCGTCGCATTTTCCCGAAAACAAAATTTTCCCGTTTACCGATACGATTTCAAATTCGGCGTTTGGCGCGGCGTTAATAATATTTTTGGAAATAAATACTTTGTGATTTTTTACGGAAATTTTATTTTTCGCGTTTTCTTTTTCGCTTTCATTGACGATGGAAGTATTGTCGTCGGTAATTATTTCTTTTAGCGAAACGTTTGAAATAATTGCGGTTCCCGCGGAATATCCGAAATTAAAAATTAAACGAACGGGATTTTCGGTTTCTTGCGCTTGAATTATCGCCGTAACGTTTTTTGCGGGAACGCTTACGGCGACGGAACCGAATTGTACGTAATCCTTGTCGGTTTCTACGCAGGCGTTTAGCGACATTCCATCGTCGCCCGAAACGTCAAAAGACAAAATATAAGTTTTTCCCGCTTCAACAGCAAGTTTGTCTTGAAGAAGTTGCACTCCCCAAGTTTCGGTCGGAACTTTTGTTACGGTTACCGAAAATCCGTCTGCGGTAGCGCTTCCCGTCGCTTTGCCGCTTTCGTGCCAAACGCCGAAAATCCAGTTGCTGCCCGCGTATTCAAAATTGCCGTCGCGAATAATTTCGTTATCCGACAAAGTATAATTTTCATCGGTTATCTCTTCTGTGGAAAAAAGCGCGGTTACAAGTTCTTCGCGCCATTTTTTTGCCGTAGGATTAAAAAGTCCAAAACCGGCGGAATATTCCCAATACGAAAAAGCAAATCCAAAATGTTCGCAAAGACGAGCGACGTACTCTGTCCAAAGTACTCTATCTTCGTATTTAGCGGGATTATACGCGCCAAATTCTCCTATATGAATTTTGAGATTTTTATCTTTTGCGTAATTATAAACTTCTTCAAAGTCCTTTTTCATCGCTAATTTTTGAGCGACCGTCGCAGTCCAGCGCGTGCCTAACCAATCGAAGCCGCTTTCTACCCAATCCGCGCCCTGATGCGTAAATTTCATCGGACTATAATAATGTAAAGTGATAATTAAATTATCGTCTTCGGGAATTTTTAGCGGTTTTAACGTCGCAAATCCGCCCCAATCGGCTGTCGCAAGCAAAATCGGACGAGTTTTGTTGGTATTTCTTATTATTTTTATAAGTTCTTCGGGATATTTGTTCCAAAGTTCTATTGTCGTCGCGCCGCTGGGTTCGTTAAGTAGTTCAAAAAATACTTTGGAATTGTCGTAATCCTTAAATTCAAGTGAAATATCCTGCCAAATATTTTTAAGAATTTCAATATTGTTTTCGGGAGCGGTCGTCATTTCGTCAAAATGATGAACGTCTATAATCGCTTTCATTCCGTTGTTTATCGTATTGTCTACTGCCCATTTTACTTTTGCCATAAATTCGGGCGAAACGCGCTTTTGCGCGGTAAGATAATCCGAAAATCTTGCGGGAATGCGAACGTTGTCGAATCCTTTTTGCGCGATATTTACAAAATCGTCGGCGTTTATTTCCACTCCCCACGAACTTACTCCGTCGAGAGATTGACTTTTTGGCGCGTCTAACCAGTTGCCCAAATTTACGCCTCTTCCTAAAAAAGAAACTTCGCAAAAAACCGAAACTGCCGATAAAAAGACGGGAATAAATATTTTTTTCATTTTAAGACCTCCAAAAAATAAAATTTTTTGACTGCGGTCGGAGTGAGAGGATTTGAACCTCCGACCCCTTGCACCCCATGCAAGTGCGCTACCAGGCTGCGCCACACTCCGTAAAAAAAATACAAGACGAGCGCAAATATACTATATTTCCACAATAAATAATGGGATTTTTGCATAATAATGTATAATAATGTATTTTTTGTTTTGAAATATATTATTTTTGTCCTGAATTTAACTCAAACAAGGAGAATTTTATGTCCTATAAAGACAGTATAACCCGTAAAACTGCAATAATTCGCAAGTTGGTAAGGGCGCGTCCGTTGCGCGCGCAAATATTTTTTACGGTTTTGGCGTTTTTGTCTATGTTTTTTTTGAGTTACCACTTTGCAAGCAAAATAGTGCGCGCTCATTTGGTACAAAACACGGAAAATATGTTATATTTCATAAAAGACAAAGTGGAATCGTATTTGCATTCGCCGAAAGTGGCGCTTACAAGTTTGTCGGAAACTATGCGCGCAATGATTCTTCGCGGTTATAGCGAAGACGAATTGCGCGATTACGTAAAAGATATGTACGAAAATATGTGCGTAAACGAACTTTCGTCGTCGAGCATTAGCAATATTTACGCTTATATAGAAGCGTTTGACGGCGGACCGCTTTTTATAAGCGGCTTAACTCCGCCCGCAAATTACGTTCCCAAAGATAGACCGTGGTACAAAGACGCGACCGCGGCGGGCAACGACAAAGTTATAGAAACAAAGCCGTACGTTAACGTTATTACAAACGAACCCGTATTTTCTTATACGCGCAACATATTTGACGATGACGGAAAACTTTTGGGCATTGTCGCAATTAACGTAAATATTAGAGAAATAGGGGAGTTTATAGTCAATATGTCGCTTTCGCAGGGGGGATACGGATTTTTGGTCGATAAGAATTTTTTAGTTTTGGCGCACCATAATCTGCCTTTTGTCGGCAAAAATATGAGCGAAACGCCTCCGGGTATTTTCGTAAACACTTTGGCTGAAGGAATGGACGTTAAAGGTCAACCGATGCAAAATTACAGAGGCGAAAACGCATTGGCTTTTTTCACAAAACTTTCTAACGGCTGGTTTGTCGGCACAGTTGCGCGAGTCGATACGTATTACGAAAACGTGTATAAAATGATGATATATTTGGGCGTAACAAGCGTTGCGTTTGCGGCTATTATGATATTTATTCTTATAGGAATCGACGCGGCAAGAATAAAAGCCGATATGGAAAGCAGGTATAAATCCGCGTTTTTGGCGAATATGAGCCACGAAATTCGCACGCCGATGAACGCGATAATCGGTATGACTTCCATAGGAAAAACCGCCGACGACGTTAAACGTAAAGATTACTGCTTTTCAAAGATAGAAGACGCTTCCAAGCATTTATTGGGAGTTATTAACGATATTTTGGATATGTCGAAAATCGAGGCGAATAAATTAGAACTTTCGCCGACCGAATTTGATTTTGAAAAAATGTTGCAGCGCGTCGTAAATGTGGTAAATTTCCGCGTCGGCGAAAAACGTCAGGATTTATCTGTGCGAATTGACAAATCCATTCCGAATGTACTTGTAGGCGACGACCAGCGACTTGCGCAGGTTATTACGAATTTACTTTCCAACGCGGCGAAATTTACGTCCGAAGGCGGCTCCATTCATCTTGACACGCGCTTTATGGGAGAAGAAAACGGTTTAAGCGTAATACAGTTTAGAGTAAAAGATACTGGGATAGGAATAAGTCCCGAACAGCAAGAAAATTTATTTCAATCGTTTCAGCAGGCGGAAACGGGAATTTCGCGCAGATTTGGCGGCACGGGACTTGGACTTTCAATTTCTAAAAGCATAGTGCAAATGATGGGCGGAAAAATTTGGGTGGAATCCGAACTCGGCAAAGGCGCGACGTTTATTTTTGAAATTCCTATGGCAAAAAGCGAAAAACAGTTGCATTCGTCTCTTAAACGCGGCGTAAATTGGAGCAACGTTCGCGTTTTGGTAGTGGACGACGACAAAAACGTTTTGACGTACATTCAAGAAATAATGCGCGGCTTCGGCGTAAGTTGCGACATTGCGGCAAACGGCGAAGAAGCGCTAAATATCGTAAAACAAAAAGGCGCGTATAATATCTATTTTGTGGATTGGCGGATGCCCGGAATAGACGGTATAAAACTTACGAGCAAACTCAAAGAAAGCGGATACGCCGACCCCGATAAAACGGTCGTGATAATGATTTCCGCCGCCGAATTGAACGTCGTAGAAGTCGACGCCAAAAAGGCGGGCGTAGATAAATTTTTATCCAAACCGCTTTTCCCGTCGGCAATTATGGATATATTAAACGAATTTTTGGACGTGGAACCGCAAAAACATAAAACGTCCGAAAAAAGCACGAATTTCGACGGATATTTTGAAGGTTATCGCGTTTTGCTCGCCGAAGACGTAAAAGTAAATTGCGAAATAGTTCAAGCGCTTTTTGAGCCGACGCTTCTAAAAATAGATTGCGTAGAAAACGGCTTGGAAGCGATAGACGCATTTGCGGAAAATCCCGACAATTACGATTTGATTTTTATGGACGTTCAAATGCCCGTAATGGACGGATACGAAGCGACGCGGCGCATAAGATTGCTAAATATTGACAAGGCAAAAACCATTCCGATAATAGCGATGACGGCAAACGTTTTCAAAGAAGATATTGAACGTTGCAAAGAAGTAGGAATGAACGACCACGTCGGCAAGCCGCTTGATTTTGACGATGTTGCGGAAAAATTGCGCAAATATTTGCCGAAAAGAGCATAAAATTACGGGAAAGAAAAATGTCTGATAAAAAAAATAAAATGTGGGATGGAAGGTTTGGTAAACCTACGGACAAATTGATGGAAGAGTTTAACAATTCGCTTTTTGTCGATAAAATTTTTATTGAAGAGGATATTTTCGGTTCTATCGCTTGGGCAAAAGCGCTTTTTGGCGCGGGAGTTTTGACAAAAAACGAATGCGAAAACATAAAAAAAGGACTTGAAAAAATTCTCGAAAAGCATAAAAATGGCAAACTTGAAAGCGAATTTTTACCATCCGACGAAGACGTTCATATGGCTGTCGAGCGGCTTTTGGGCGTAGAAATCGGCGATTTGGCAAAAAAACTTCACACGGGAAGAAGCCGAAACGACCAAGTCGCGACGGATTTTCGGCTTTTTGCAAAAAACAAACGCGCTTTATTATTGAAAGATTTGCGAAAATTTTTGGAATCGGTTTATAATCGCGCGCTTAAAGACAAAAACGTAATAATTGCGGGATATACGCATTATCAGCAAGCCCAACCGATTTTGCTTTCGCATTATTGGCTTTCGCTCTTTTTTCTTATGAAAAGAGAATATGAAAAACTTGAAAATATAGATAAAATAAGCGACGTTTCTCCTTTGGGAAGCGGCGCGATTGCGGGCTGCGGATTTGCGATAGACAGATTTGAATTGGCGAAAAATTTGGGGTTTTCTTCGCCGAGCGAAAATTCCATAGACGGCGTTGCAAGCCGCGATTTTGTACTCGACACGCTTCATAATTTGGCGAGCATTGGAATTTCGTTGAGCAGATACGCGGAGGACTTGATTGTCTGGTCTACAAAAGAATTCGGATACGTCGAATTGGACGACGCTTGGTCGACGGGTTCGTCGATGATGCCGCAAAAGAAAAATCCCGACAGTTTGGAACTTATTCGCGGAAAAACGGGACGTCTCATAGGAAATTACACGAGATTTGCCGCGACTCTCAAAGGCATAGGACTTTCGTATTTTAAGGATTTGCAGGAAGACAAAGAGCCGCTTATTGACAGTTTTAAAACGGTTGAAATTACGCTTCGGGTTTTTTCCAACGTTTTGGATACTTTGACTATAAACGAAAAAATAATTGAAAGAACTCTCGACCCGTTTCTACTTGCGACCGATATTGCGGATTATTTGGTAAAAAAAGGAATGCCTTTCAGAGAGGCGCACGGAGTCGTCGGAAAAATCGTCGCGTTTTGCGTGGAAAAAAATAAAAAGTTTAATTTACTCGAATTAAAAGAGTTAAAGGAATTTTCGCCGATTTTTGAAAATGATGTTTTGTCGTTTTTCGATTTTAAAAACGCGCTAAAACATCGCGACGTTTATGGCGCGGCGGGACCGATTAGCGTAGAAAAACAACTTTCGCTCGCAAAAGAATTTTTGCAAAATCGCGGTTAATTTTATGCGAAAACAAAAAATATTTTACAAAGACAAAACGGCATTTAGTATTTTATACCTTAACTCATTAGAACGAAAAAAGGTGCGTATTTTATTATGAAAAGAGATTTTTTAACGTTGTCGGACTTTTCGAGCGAAGAAATTCGCGAAATTGTGGATTTGTCGCTAAATCTTAAAAAGGAAAGAGCCGCTGGAAAATTGCGCGACGAAATGTGCGGCAAAACTGCGGTTTTGATTTTTGACAAGCCGTCTTTGCGAACTAAAATCACGTTTCAAACGGCAATTTACGAACTCGGCGGAAACGCGCTCGATATGCCTTCTTCAAACGGAAAGTTGGGCGAAAGAGAATCGGTTTACGATATTGCCAAAAACCTTGAACGCTGGGTTCATCTTTTAGTCGTCAGGACTTTTGACGACAACGTCGTTTGCGAACTTGCGAAAATCGCGAAAATTCCCGTAATAAACGCGCTTACCGATAAATTTCATCCTTGTCAGTCAATCGCTTTTGGGGTAACGCTTAAAGAAAAATTCGGCGACAAAAAAATCAAAGTCGCGTTTGTCGGCGACGGAAATAACGTTTGCGCTTCGCACTTGCATTATTGCGTAAAAGCGGGCTACGATTTTACCGCGATAACTCCGAAGGGCTTTGGACTTGACGCGCAATTTGTCGAAAACGGCAAAAAAGAAGCCGCGCTTTCGGGAAGTAAAATTACGGTTACCGAAAATATTGACGAAGGATTAAAAAACGCGGACGTAATTTATACGGACGTTTGGGCGAGTATGGGGCAAGAAAGTCAAGCGCAGAAAAGAAAAGAAATTTTTTCTTCGTATCAGGTAAACGAAAATTTAATGAAAAAAGCAAACGCAAACGCTATGTTTTCGCATTGTTTGCCCGCGCATCGCGGCGACGAAGTTACAGACGGCGTTTTGGACGCAAAATATTCCGTCGCGTTTGACGAAGCGGAAAATCGGCTTCACGCGCACAAGGCGATAATTATGTATTTATTGCGGCGTTTTCAGTGAGTTTTGCAATGCAACAACAAAGAATAAAAACGGGAATTACGGGTTTCGACGAAATGCTTGACGGCGGTTTTTTGCCAAATTCCGCAAACCTGATAGAAGGCGCGCCGGGAACGGGAAAAACCACTATCGCAATGCAATTTATTTACAACGGAATTACAAAATATAACGAAAACGGACTTATAATTTCCTTTGAAGAATTTCCCGTGCAATATTATCACGACGCGGCGCAATTGGGCTGGGACTTAAAAACGTTTGAAAAAGAGGAAAAACTTAAAATACTTTTCTCAAATCCCGAAACGATATTAAAAGAAATAAGCGAAATAAACGGCGAATTGATAAACCTTATGAAAAAATACGACGTAAAGCGCGTAGTCATCGACAGCATTTCGCATTTTGAGTCGCTTACCCGAGACGTTACGGAATTGCGCGAAATAGAAAGACAAATTATAAACGGCTTCAAAAAAGAAGGCACGACGTCGATTCTTATTCGCGAAAACAATTCTATTTTAGGACAAATTTCGGCTATGAACAGCAAAATTCCATTTGTCGTAGATAGTTATATTTTGCTTCGTTATGTGGAAATTGACAGCGAAATACAAAAAGCGCTTACCATTTTTAAGATGCGCGGAAGCGACCACAAAAAAGATATTCGCAGGTATCAATGCACAAAAAACGGAGTGGAAGTAGAAAGCAAATTTGTAGGTCGCGAAGGAATTATGAGCGGAAATTCGCGGGCGACTCCGCAAGACGCTTTCGTAAATGTTTTCGGAAAGAAGAAAAGTTAATATATTATGTATATTCCAGACAATTTTTTGCTTTTGGCGTATCTTGCGGCGGTTTTAACGCTAAATTTATTTGTTTATATGATTGCCGAATATTATCGTAAAATGGTCGATAAAAAACTAAATCCAATAGGTTTTATTGTCTCGATGTGCGCGATAAGCGCGGCAATAGGCGCGACGTTCATACAGGATAATTTCGTTTTGGCTAAAGTTCTGACGGCGACGCTTTTAACCGCTTCTATCGCTTCGCTTTTGAACGGAATTGAATTGTACTTTTTTGTGCGCAAAACAGGGGAAGAATAATTATGGACGCGATAGTTACGCAAATTTCGGACGCGGTTTATATTCTTGACGTAAGCGTGTTTTTTTTGATGATGATTTTGGCGGCTTTAAGCAAAAGAATCGGCGAAGCGCTTAACGTGCCGCATTTTTATCATTATTATTACACTTGTTCGGCAATGTTAATATTTATCGTCGCGGTCGATATGATTTTGCCCGCGTTTATGCTCGATACCGACAGAAGCGAAATTTCTACCGTAACTATGGCTTTGCGAGCGGGACTTGTTATTACAACTTTTCCCGTCGCTATGATTTATTGGCGCTGGCTTTTTTCGGAAAACTTAAAAAAATAATAATAAAAAATAAGGAAACAATATGCAATTTTTACCTGAATATTCGTGGGAGCGTTTGTCCGAAGACGAAATAAACCACAAAACGCTTTTATCTATGAAAAAACACATATCCGAACTTAAAGAAAATAGTGCGCATTACAAAAGAAAACTTGCTAATATTTCGCCGCAGGATATAAAAACTATGGATAATATTTTATCGCTTCCTTTCACGAGCAAAGACGAATTAAGTTCGCAAACGAGCGATTTTTATTGCAGTAATAAAATTGCCGAAACGGTTGTTACAAGCGGCTCAACGGGAAATCCGTTGGTAGTTCCGCTAACAAGCACGGATTTGGCGCGATTGGCTTTTAACGAACAAATGTCGTTTGCTTCAATCGGCATTAACGCGCAAGACAAAGCGCAAATTATGGTTTCGCTTGACCGACTTTTTGTCGCGGGAATGGCGTATTATCGCGGACTTATCGCGCTTGGGGTAAATACCGCAAGAATCGGAGTATTGCCGTTTGAAATGCAGGAATATTATATTAAACTTTTGCAACCGAGCGTGCTTGTCGGCGTGCCGTCGTATTTTATAAAATTAGCCGAAAATCTGAAAAATTGCGGGAAAAACATTTGCGATTCGTCGGTAAAAAAAATTGTGTGCATTGGCGAGCCGTTGCGAAACGAAAATATGTCGTTAAACGACGTCGCGTTAAAAATTGAACGCTTGTGGGGCGCCAAAATTTACAGCACTTACGCCTCCACCGAAATATGTTCGTCGTATTGCGATTGCGAATGCAGAACGGGCGGACATTCGCATCCCGAACTCATATACACCGAAATTTTAGACGACGAAGGAAAACCCGTAGCAGACGGCGAAATCGGCGAAATTGTAGTTTCCACTTTCGGTATGCAAGGAATGCCTGTTTTAAGGTATCGCACGGGCGATATGTCGTTTAAGGTCGCGGGAAATTGTCCGTGCGGTCGAAATTCTATGCGAATAGGTCCCGTTATTTATAGAAAATCGCAACTTATAAAATACAAAGGAACAACATTTTATCCGTCGACTATAACAAACGTCGTGGATTCTTTGGGCTGTTGCGAAGATTATATTGTAGAATTAAAAGGGCAAAAAAGCGACGACGACAGCATAGACGTCGTTCTTCACGCGGTGACGGACGAAAAAAATTTAGACGCAATAGAGCAGGCAGTTTTGGCGGCTGCGCGAGTTCGCGTTTCGGTTAATATATGCGACAAAAATAAAATTTCAATGCTTCGCGGCGACGCAAGAAAAGCGATTAAATTTGTGAATAATAGGAGGTAAATTTTATGAAAAAATTATTTTTTGCCGTTTTTTTTGCAGGAATTTTGTTGCTTTTTGCGGGATGCGACGACGTTGTAGTATTTGCGCCGGGATATAACAATAACCAAAACGACAATTTTGACGACGGCGATGATTTGAATTTTGACCTTGGCGTTCAGGGAAGCGGCAAAGACGGCGATACGAAAACGTTAAACGGAATAGAGTGCGTACTTGTAAAAGCGGGAACTTTTACTATGGGAAGTCCAAAAAACGAAGAGTGGCGAAATATTGACGAAACGCAGCGAAAAGTAACGCTCACGCAAGATTTTTGGATAAGTAAATATCCGATAACCGACGCGCTTTTTTATGGGAAAACCGAAAACGAAAATTTTCCCGCAATAAATATAACTTGGACGCAAGCGCACGATTGGGCAAAAAGCAAAGGCGCGCGATTGCCTACGGAAGCGGAATGGGAATTTGCGGCTCGCGGCGGAAATTTGAGCAAAAACTACGTTTATAGCGGAAGCGATAATTTAAACGAAGTCGGCTGGTACGGCGAAAATTCTAACTTTTCAATACGTCCGACAGGTCAAAAAAAAGCAAACGAATTAGGCATACACGATATGAGCGGAAACGTTTGGGAATGGTGTAGCGATTGGTATAGTATGTATCCTGCAAACGCGGTAACAAATCCAAAAGGTCCAAATACGGGAAATTATCGCGTTATGCGCGGCGGCGCTTGGAATTACGACGCGCAGTTTTGTCGGGTTGCGAGTCGCAGAAATAATTATTATCCGTCCAGCGACGGCGCGTATATGGGATTTCGCGTGGCGTTTGGGAGAGAATAAAAAGAAATGGGAATGAAGATAATTTTGAGCGTAATAGGCAGTTTTGCTTTTTACATATTGGCTTTTTGTTTAATTAAATGGATAATTAAAGAAAGTAGCAATAAAAGTCAAAAATTACGCAGAGAAAAACGAATAAGAGAATTGATAAATAAGTTAAGTTCTCCGTTTGCGGCGTGGTATTCCATCGGACAACAAAAATTATTGCAGGAAGAATTGGACATATTGAAAAAAGAACGCGAAAACGAAAACGTCGGCGTTTTAAATTCTGCAAACCAATATGAAAAATCGATTTTAGAACTGAAAAACGAAATTGAAAACTTGAAAAACGAATTGGGAACCCTGAAAAATGAAAAAAGCGCAAACGAAAAAAGTGAAAACGAAAAACTTATGGAAATAATATCTAAACAAAAAAGTGTGATTTCAGACCTCGAAATGGAATTGAAAATAAAGAAAAGCGCGCACGAAAAATTGGTTTATTGAAAAAAACGTATATTTACGATAAAAAAAACGTTTGTTTTTAGATAATAAAAAAGAAATGAAAAGAGCGGGAGAAAAATATGTCGTATACGGATTCGATTATGCGGTCGTGGGATTCGGCTATGTTGAACTCGGCGTGGCTGGATTCTATGCGGTCGTGGGATTCGGCTATGAGCGCGTGGGACTCGACAATGATGGACTCGGTAAAATCGTGGGATTCGACAATGCGGTCGTGGGACACCGCTTTAACGGATTCGACGATAACGGAATCAATGGACTCGCTAATGGAGGTAATATATTCGACGATAGCAAAAACATCGGACTCGTTGATGGAGATAATATATTCGTCGATAATTAAGACGGCGGACTCATTGTCGTCGGATTCATTTTTAAATTTGTTATACTCTACGACGGAAAATTCGGCTGATTCGTGGTTTACTTTTTCAAATTTTATTACGCTTGCTTTTTACGTAATAATTATAAATTTATTAGTCAAATGGTTATTTAAAGGACGTCCGCCAAAAGACCCCAAATTATATAGAGAATATCGAATAAAAGAATTGATAAATAAGTTAAATTCTGTGTGGACTACGGAAGACGCGGCAAAAAAAGTATTGCAGGAAGAGTTGAACCTGTTAAGAAAAGAACGCGAAAAGGAAAACAGAGATATTTTAAATTCCGCAAACCAAAACGAAAAATTGGTTTTTGAACTAAAAAAAGAAATTGAAAACTTGAAAAATGAATTGGGAACCCTGAAAAGCGAAAAAGGCGAAAACGAAAAAAGCGAAAACGAAAAACTTTTGGAAATAATATCTAAACAAAAAAGTGTGATTTCAGACCTCGAAATGGAATTGAAAATCAAGAAAAGCGAGAACGAAAAATTGATTTATTGAAAAAACGACGTTTGTTTTAGTGAAATAACGTATATTTGTGCGAAAAATAATAAATTTGGAGGTTTTATGTCTGTTGTTCAGATTGCGACAAAAGTCGATAAAGAAATAAGAGATAAAGCGGTAAATGTTTTTAATCGCTACGGACTTGATTTGTCTACGGCGATAAGAATGTTTTTGTCGATTTCCGCAAAAGAACAACGAATACCTATTGTATCTTTGGACGGCGATAGTTTTGAGTCCGACCAAAAATATTTTGAGCAAATTCCGGGGTTTTTGGAAATGCTTGATAAAGAATCAACTTCAAAAGAAACATACACGCTGGAAGAAGCCGGTTGGAATGTTTGAATATGTGGAATGTGGAATTATCAAAAAGAGCATTGCAAGATTCCAAAAAAGCGCAAGTGTCTTCTTGTAAAAGAAAAATTGAAGAATTGTTGAAAATTTTGAAAAACAACCCGTTTCAAACGCCGCCGCCGTATGAAAAATTAGAACCGCCGAGAGATAAAAAGTATTCGAGACGTATAAATTCTCAGCACAGATTAGTTTATGAAATAAACGAAAATAAAAAATTAGTAAAAATATTGAGTATGTGGACGCATTACGAATAAACAGCGTTTTAACTTTCTATAAACAATATTTAATTTATTATCGATGAAATAACGTATATTTATGATAAAGAAAAACTTTTATTTAAGGAATAAACAAAAGTGGAAGATTTAGATTTAGCGTTTTTAGTGTGTGTTATTATTCTATGTTTAACTTATATGCCGATATGTACTTTTTTTATTTTTCGTCCCGTAATACGCGAGGCAAAAATGCCTAATGTTCGCAAACAAAGAAGAATATTCAAATTGACGCAACAAACAACTTTTTTGGGCAAAAAGGCAAAACTGTTGCGGGAAGAATTAGACGAATTACAAAAAGAATACGGCAGCGAGTACGGAGATATTTTAGATTCCGCCGAACAAAAATATAAATTGATTTCTGAACTGAAAAAAGAAGCGGAAGATTTGAAAAAATTAACAAGCGAAAACGAAAAACTTTCGGAAATAATAGCCAAACAAAAGAAAACGATTTCAGCACTCGAAATGGAATTGAAAAACAAGAAAAACGAGGAGTAAACAAAATGGAAAACGATGAAATAATAGGAATGATATTTACGATTACAACTTTTGCGTGGGGAGGAGGTATGGTTTTTGCGCTTATGAAGCATTATAAGTCGTTACCTGTTAGATTGCAAAGAGAAAGACGAATAGACGCTTTATGTTATATGATAGACAACGGCTGGTTCGTTAATAGTCGCAATAAACTTAATGAGACGAAATATGAAGAGTTAGTTAGATTAAGAAAAGAACGCGAAAATGAAAACAGAGATATTTTAGATTCTGCGAAGCAACAAGAAAAATTGATTTCCGATTTGAAAAACGAAATTGAAGAACTGAAAAACAAGAAAAACGAAAAAAACGAAAAAATTGAAAACGAAAAACTTTTGAAAATAGTATCGGAACAAAAAAGCGTGATTTTAGACCTCGAAATGGAATTGAAAATAAAGAAAAGCGCGCACGAAAAATTAGTTTATTGAAAAAAGATTACGTTTATTTTAGTGAAATAACGTATTTTTGTGCGAAAAATAATTTAAGGGAGAAAACAAATGAAAAATTCAATTGCTTTATCAAACAACAACGAAATTAATTTTAAACGATTGACCGCCGAAGACGAAAATCACATCGCGAATTTCGCTAAAAACGTCGATTTGGACAAGTTTGAAAATTTACAAAGTTTTGGAAAATCGCCGCAGGCAAAACTCTCGAATTTAAGAAGCGTTTCCGACGTAAACGAAGCGAAAATAAAAGAAATAGATAAAAATTTAGTCAAATTGCTTCAAGATATGGACGATTGCAAAAAAATTACGACGACAAAAAATCCTATATTAAAATGGTTAAACAAGCAAAAATGGGAACGACTTACAAGTGAAAAATTTATAGACGAAGTTAAAAATCGTCTTTTAAGCGACCAAAAATATATTGCCGACGCGCTGAAAACTAACAGACAAAATTCGGAATATTTGTTAAATATTCACAAGGAACTTTCTATGTATATAAAGGCAAGCGACGATATTAAAGCGAAAAATTTAGACCATCCAAACTTATATCTTCTCGATATTCGCCGAAACGAACTGCAATCTACAAGCACGGTTATCGTGCAAATTTTAACGCAACTTAAAATTATTGAAACGCTATATACGGGAGTCGTAAATAAAATAAATTCCGTGCAAAATACGGTTATTCCGCTTTGGTCGGCTCAATTTACGATAACTTATCAACTTGGAAAATTGTCGGGACTTGCAAATACGGTAAACAACGTTATTGACGTTTCAAATAATATGATAGTCGGAAACGCCGAAAAACTTCAAAGTACGGCGAGTAAAACCGTAGATACAGTGTTTAGGGAATCGGTGGATATAGAAAAAATAAAATACGCGGGCGATACCATTGCCAATACTATTGAAGAGATTCGCAGTAAAGCGGTCGAGCATATTGATAATGTTAAAGATAACGTTGAAGAGTTGAAAAGAATTGAAGAAAATTTGGTAAACGCAATGAACGACGTTAAAGTTATCGACCAAAAAAAGATTTCCGTTAAAGACGAAGGCGGATTGACTTATTGAGAAATGCGGTATTTTTTATGAGTAAATAAGGAGCGTTTATGAACAATAAAATATACACAATAGACGAAATTAAGGCGCGATTTGAAAAAATTGCGCGAAAATACGAATTGGAAGAAGCGTATCTATTCGGTTCTTACGCTCGCGGCGAAGCGACAAAAAAAAGCGATGTGGATTTTTACATTCGCGCCGATAAAATAAGAACGCTTTTTCAATTAGGCGGATTATATGCGGAAACAAAGGACGCTATGAAAAAAAACATAGACGTAATTACGGCAAAAACTACATTAGACAAAGATTTTGAAGAAGAAATGAAAAAGGAATTAGTAAAGATATATGGATAAAATTAAAAGAGATATTTCGCTGTTGAAACACATTAAAAAGCATTGTTCGGAAATTGCGGAAACGCACAAAGAATTTGAAGATAATTACGAAGCATTCAAAAAAACCAAGTCATATTTTAAGGCAATCGCTATGGATTTGCTTCAAATTGGCGAATTGACGAATCATTTGTCAAAAGAATTTCAAGAAAAATATAAAGATATTCCGTATTCTGCAATAATTTCGTTAAGAAACATTGTCGCTCACGGTTACGGACGGCTTGATATAGAAAGTATGTGGGCGACTTCTCACGAAGATACCCCATTTTTGCAAAAGCAATGCGAAAAAATATTGACGGAGATAGGTACGTTATAAAAAATATTTCAATTTTACAAAAAAAAACTATTGTAAATACGGCATTTTATTATTTTACCTGAAAAAACAGAAAGGTTGTTATGAAAAGAAGCGATTATATTTCTTGGGACGAGTATTTTATGGGTGTCGCTATGCTTTCGGCGCAGCGAAGCAAAGACCCAAACACGCAAGTTGGCGCGTGCATCGTAAATCCGCAAAATCGTATTGTAGGAGTAGGATACAACGGCTTTCCACGCGGTTGCAGCGACGACGAATTTCCTTGGGAACGCGAAGGAGCGGCGCTCGACACAAAATACGTATTCGTCGCGCACGCGGAACTTAACGCCGTGCTAAATTCCACAGAAAAACTTGAAAATTGCAGAATTTTCGTCGCGCTTTTTCCGTGCAACGAATGCGCGAAAGTCATAATTCAATCAGGAATAAAAGAAGTGATTTATTTAAGCGACAAATACGGCGAAACCGACGGCGTAAAAGCGTCGAAAAGAATGTTTGACGCGGCGGGAGTAAAATATTCGCAGTTAAAATCGAACAAAAAAACAATATCTATAAGTTTGGAGTAAAATAATGAAAAGTTTGGACGAATGGATAAAAACAGATTTGCCGCAAGTGGCGAATAAATTGGAAGAAAAACTTGTTTCGGTATACAATATAGAAAGCGACGAAGAAATTACCGTCGCGGGACGAGACGAATTATTTAAAACTCTCGATACTATTCTCGCCGCGCTTTTTCCGGGAACTTACAGCAAATTTCCCGTCGCGGGAAACAAACTAAACAAATATGTTACCGATATTTTGGCAATAATTTGCAAAGATTTGTATCATAAAATTTATCCGATTCTCATATATCGCCGCTCGCAAAACAACTGCGCTCCCGATTGCTCTTGCGAAGAACAAGCGCGGGAAGCAAGCATAGAATTTGTGAAATCGCTTCCCGAAATTCGCGAAACGCTTATTGCGGACATTAAATCGGGACACGAAGGCGACCCCGCAAGCAAATCGTATCACGAAATAATATTGTCTTATCCTTATATAGAAGCGGTTGCGACGCATCGCATCGCGCACAAATTATACTCGCTTAACGTGCCGCTAATTCCGCGAGTAATGAGCGAACGAGCGCACAGCAGAACGGGAATAGACATTCATCCTGGCGCGACAATCGGCAAAGGATTTTTTATCGACCACGGAACGGGCGTAGTAATCGGCGAAACCTGCCGAATAGGAAATAACGTTACGATTTATCACGGAGTAACTTTGGGCGCGTTTTCGCCTTACGACCGCGAAAATAACAGATTTCAGGGCAAAAAGCGGCATCCCGACGTTGAAGACGACGTAGTAATTTATTCGGGCGCGGTAATTTTGGGCGGCGAAACGATTATCGGGAAGGGTTCTGTTATCGGCGGAAACGCGCTTATAACAAAATCGATAGCCCCGTATTCGCAAGTTTATAGAAAAACCGAAACTACCGTTTATAAATCGGTTCTAAAACATAGCGATGGATATTATTATTATGAAATTTAGCGAGAGGAAAATATAATGTTATTAAATTCGGAACAAAAAACGCTTGAAATTATTAAATTAACACCGTATATGTCAAAAACGATTGACTTAATTGACGAATTTGTAGAAAAATCGACAAATAAAAAATCCGCTTGGATTATTGTCTTTGACGAAATTTACAGGATACTAAACGAAGCGAAAATTTTTGTCGACGACTATTTAAAAGAACGAAAAATAAAAGGTGAAATAAAAGATGAAAAGCAAGCGTTAAAATCAATCGCGGGCAATTCGTTTTCTTTAGCCCTGCAATATATTTTTCTCCAAAATAAAATTGCAGGTAATATTCGTAACGATATTTTTATAACGAGTAAAAAATCCGATGTGCCGTGTTTTAATGAAATTTCTCTAATAAAGGTTGATGGTGAAACGCAAAAACCGGATTGCGATATTATTATATATTCTCTTGATAAAAATAATCTCTTGAAAAAATGTTTCATTTTATCGCTCAAAACTTCATTAAGAGAACGAGCGGGACAGACATACAAGTGGAAACTCTTGATGGAAATAGCAAGTTCAAACAATGCAATAAAACAAAAATACAATATTTCTTACAACCCTAAAAACGTTCCGTTAATTGGTTTTGCGACCGTAAACTTCTACAATGAAATAAATAA
>Ga0182485_1008_pt1 | contig 38790 bp, 32 predicted proteins | sample TergutMp193P3_FD_120825 | JGI IMG/M metagenome (GOLD analysis project Ga0182485, IMG submission 120825)
ATCTTAATTTTTTAGATTTATACATTTTATAAATGGCGTATTGTATTTTATGAGAAAACGGGTAAATAAATGAGTAAATTTAAGTACTCGTTTTTTTACTTAACTAGGATTGAACCTTAATAATTATGGGTATTTTTATAACAAGGTTATATGTCCGAGCGTTTCATAAACCTAATTTTGTAAATTGATTTAGGTTACCGATATTTTCTCAGTTTTATCAAAAAAAGGACTGCTCAAAAACGAACAGTCCTTTTTTATTTGCGACATAACGCTTAATTTTCTATCTTTTTACTCCCAATTTTCCAAACCCGCAAAAATTTTTTAAATTCAATAAATTTACCTCAATTTAGGCAAATTTATAGTATTGTCACATTCCCAAACGTTTGTGAAATCCCACAAAGATTCGGAATCCCAGTTGCTTGCGGTTGTCCACCATTCTTGACTGTTATAATTCGACGATTCAACATCCGCGCCGTGAATACCATTTGCATCCGATTTAGCAGTAATATTGCTATTTAGCGTTTTAGTAACCATCCCGTTTGATGCATAACTATTTAATGTATTATTGTAAGAGGAAATACGTCCAATGGAACTACTAGTTTTCGTTGATGTTATTGACGAGTTTAGAGCAACACAATTTTGTACCGTTCCGTAAGCACCCGTTATACCTCCGAGATTAGAATCTCCTGTAACATTACCGGTTGCATAACAATTTTTTACCGTACCAACTCTCATAGCACTTTCGCCAATACCTACAATGCCGCCTATTCTGTATGTTCCACTAATGTTGCCGGTGGTGTAGCAATTTTCGACCGTACCAATATTAATACCGACGATACCGCCGATTTCATAACCTAAAAAAGTGCCGCCCGTAACGCTACAAGTAGTATAACAATTTTTCACAGTACCGGAGTTACTACCAACAATCCCGCCTGTACCACTATTACCTCTCGTAGTAACAGCGCCGGTAACATAGCAATTTCGTATTATGCCATTAGCAGAGTTAGATATCGCTATTCCACCGGCGCCATAATAAGCAGAAACACTGCCGGAAAAATTACAATTTTCCACTATGCCGTAGTCATAATTGTACCTGACTATTCCTCCTGCGCTACCGTTATCATTAACGCTGACGGTACCGTCAATAATACTGATATTTTGAATCTTACCTCTGTTTTCATTTATCAAACCTCCTACGGATTCAGAAGAACTACTAATATTTAAATCGGTAAAAACTATATTTTTTACTGTGCCGTGTTCGCCTATTTTGTAAAAAAACCTTTTGCTGTATTTAGTACTATTTAGATTGGAAATAGTTTTATTGTCGCCGTCGAAAGTTCCGTTAAAAGTACGATTCGATGCACCAATCATTTTCCATTCTTGATTATTTAGATTTATATCGGCGGTGAGAGTAACGGTTTTATCCTTAAAATCATCGGCTGGAAGAGTGATGTCGCCGGACTTATACGTTCCATTAACTATTTCGGCAAGTTGTATAAGTTGCGCTACCGTGCCGATGTTGTAATTTCCTGCGGAACCGTTGCCATACCATCCGCCGTCGTCATCGTTGTCGTCAAAAAAGCCGCATCCCGCGACAAACAATACGATACACGCCAAAATGGCGACAAAAATAGGTTTTTTCATAAAACAACCTCCAAATAAAAAATTATGCAAAAACGTTATTGTTAATGCCAAAAATTAAAACTTATGAGTTATAAGGAGATTTTGCCTGCGGTAAAGTCGAAAAGGGTTGCTCTGCCCATAATCATACGTTTACCACAACACAAGATTATTTTATGTTTCACACATCACACAAGAAGATAGCAGAACAACCGGAACGGCTGCTTGCATCTTGTGTGGTGCGAACCGTTGGAAAATTCCAACGTTGCTCGTGTTGTGGTATCGGGAAAATACTATTATGTTCATAAAGAAATGAGATTTTTTTTCAAAATACTAATTTTTTACTTGTACAAATTATATTTTATTTGCTAAACTTGTACAAAACGTATTATATTTGCAATACAAATTATGTGCTTTTATGTAAAGGAGTATAAAATGAGCAATACGATTTCAGTAACGTTCAGAGTTGATAAAAAACTTAAAGAAAACGGCAACATTCCAAACGATGAAACGCTTTCGTCGTTCAAATGGACGGAAGATTATATTCGCGACGGCAAAAAAAGCGGATTTAAAACAACCGACGAATTATTTAACCATCTTGGAATATAGTTTATGCTGGAAATAAAACCGACCGAAAAATTTGAAAAAGATATTGACTACTTGAATAAAAAACGCAGAAATATGGATGAATTAAAAAAAGCGATAATATTACTCGCCGAACAAAAACCGATTCCGCCGAAATACAAAGACCATCAACTTTCAGGCGAATGGAAACAATATCGCGAACTTCATATTACTTGGAAACCCGATTGGCTTTTAATTTATAGAATTTTCGGTAATCAACTGATTTTGCAACGAACGGGTTCGCACGACGATTTATTTATGTAGAAAGGAAACCAAAATTTACCTTAAAATTCACAAAATACTAATTTTTTACTTGTACAAATTATATTTTATTTGCTAAACTTGTACAAAACGTATTTTCGTATTGTTCGGAGGTAAAAAAAATGACGCAAAAAGTAATTGAAGTAAAAAATGTAACGAAAATATTCAACGAAGCGTTGGAAAAAAAGGCAAAAACCGCAGTCAGCGATTTGTCTTTTGAAGTCGAAAGCGGGGCGATTACAGGATTTATAGGACCAAACGGCGCGGGAAAAACGACTTCCATAAAAATGATTTTGGGACTCGTAAAACCGACAAAAGGAACCGTTTCGCTTATGGGAATGCCCGCAAATAATCCGCTTGCCCGCGAAGAAGTCGCGTTCGTGTCGGAACAGCCGTATTTTTACGAACATTTAAGCGCTTACGAAACGCTGAAATTTATTTGCAATCTCAGACAATTTTATAAAAAAGAAATTGATTACGAAATCAGGCGCGTTTTGGACGCGGTAGAAATGCGACAACACGCAAGTGCGCGCGTAAAATCGTTTTCAAAGGGAATGCAGCAGCGACTAAATATGGCTCAAGCGCTTATAGGAAATCCGAAACTCATAATAATGGACGAGCCAATGAGCGGGATGGATCCGCTTGGCAGACGACTTTTCAGAGAATTATTTAAAGACCTCGCGGAACAGGGAACAACAATATTTTTTTCCACGCATATTGTCGACGATATTGAAACGCTTTGCGATAAAATAGTAGTTTTGTCGAAAGGAAAATTGCGACTGCAAGGAACGGTCGAAGAAATTGTAAAATCCGCGAATGAAAACGCCGAAAACCCGCTTTCTCTCGAAGAAATTCTATATGCCAAACATACGAAAGGAGAAGAAGAATGGATATAATTTTTACCATAGCAAGCAATACTTTTCGCGAAACGATTCGCAATAAAGTTCTCTATAATATTCTGCTTTTCGTGGGAATAATTATCGTTTTGTCAGTGAGTTTCGGGGAATGGTCGGTTTTTGCGAGAGTGCAGGTTATGAACGATTTCGGACTTGCGGCGATGTCTTTAAGCGGATTACTTTTGGCGGTTTTTATAGGAAGTTCGCTTTTGGGCAAAGAAATAAGCGGAAAAACAATTTATTTGACCGCCACAAAACCCATTTATAGAGCAAATATAATTTGGGGAAAATTTTTCGGCGTATTCGCGACGCTTTTTTTGAACTTTCTTATTATGTCGATAGTTTTTGGAATTTCGCTTGTGGCTTCGGAAGGCGAAATTACGACGATACATATAAAGGCGCTCGCTTTACTTATTACGGAACTCGGAGTAATTTTAGCGTTTTCTTTGCTTTTTTCGGTGCTTTCGTCGCCTACTCTTGCGGCGATTTTCACAATAGGATTTTACATTATCGGGCATTTTAACGATTTGGTAGGAATCGGCGATTTGGAAGAAAAAGCGTGGCTTGCTCCGTTTTTGTACGCTTTCAATTTGATTATGCCAAACTTGGAATTTTTTAACATTCGAGCGGCTGTCGTGCTGGGAAATCCGATAAGTACGCAATACGTTTTGGCGGCTATTGCGTACGGAATTTTGTTTATCGCAATCGCTTTGAGTTTGGCAAGTTTGGCGTTTGAAAAGAAGGATTTATCGTGAGCAAAAAAAGAATAATAACCGTCGTAATTATTGTAATTTTGTGGGTGGGAACGCTAATTTCGTCCAAGCCGTTAAACGCGGAAAAATCAAAGGATTTTTGGATTAGAGAACGAGTAACGGCGGTAATTTCTTCGCCCGATATTATTCCTTTTTTGTTGGGATTTGAAACTGTTTTTTCAAATTATTTGTGGATAAAAACGGTTCTTTACACAGGCGAAAATATGATAGGCGACAACAACGGACAATGGCTAAACGATATGATTTTGGCGATAAATATGTTAAATCCGCAATTTTATCCGCCTTATGAATTTGCGGCGGTTATGCTTCCCGGCATTACAAAAAGCGCCGAAGCATCGCGCCTTATTTTAGAAAAAGGAATACCGCATATCGGAGGAAGCAAAAATCGGTTTATGTATTTTTATTTGGCTTGGATTTATTACGAAAAATATCAGGATTATACCCGCGCCGCCGATTTGTTCGCGTATGCGGCAAAAGACCCGAAGTCGCCGCCGCATTGGGCAAGATTGTCGGCGACGGCGCTTAAAGAAGTAGGACGAGTGGAGCAGGGAATAGTTTTTCTTTTGGAATTATACGAAAATTCGGACGACCCGTATGTTAAACGTTCGCTTCACGAAAAAATAACGGACTTATACGAAGAAAATAAAAACGAATTATCGTTTCAAATTCCTGAAGAATTTTTAAAAAAGGAGTATAAATAGTGGGAAATTTTAGAAAATTGAGAGCGGAAGAAATTGAAAAAATGCTCTCTCAAAGTTGTTTTTGCGAAAATTGGGACGACGTTTCGGTCGGCGAAAAATTTAACGCGGAATTTTGCAGAAACGTATGGTTTTCGGGAAAAGTAAAAATAGGCGAAACGGGCAAAAAAAACACGAATCGCGTTATGTTTTATCATTCGGGAATTTATTACGCAAGAATCCATAATTGCGTTATCGGCGACAACGTCTATATATACAATATAGGAACGCACATAGCCAATTACGAAATCGGCGACGACACGGTCATAGAAAACACGGACACCATAGAAGTCAATAAAAAAAACGCTTTTGGAAACGGCATAAAAATTTCGGTTATGAACGAAATGGGCGGGCGCGAAATCACGATTTTTAAGGGAATGTCGGCGCAATTCGCGTATATGACGGTTTTTTACAGGCACGACAAACATCTTTTATCGCAAATGGAAAAAATAGCCGAAGATATACGAATTTCGCACGAAAGCGATACGGGAAAAATAGGCAAAAACGTTAAAATTTCAAACGCGGGAACAATTACCTGTTGCAATATCGGGGACTTCGCGCAGATTTTAGCGGCTGCGCGACTTCATTGCGGAAGCGTAGAAAGTTCAAAAGACGCGCCCGTGCGCATCGGAACAGGCGTAATAGCCGACCACTTTTTAATTCACGAAGGTTCGTCGATTTTGGACAGAGCGACGGTTTCGCATTGTTTTATCGGCGAGGGCTGCGATTTGGCTCGCGAATTTTCGACGGAACATTCGCTGTTTTTCGCAAATTTTATTGGACATCACGGCGAAGCGTATTCCGTTTTTGCTGGACCGCACACAGTAACGCACCATAAATCCACGCTTTTAATCGCGGGATATTTTTTGTTTCATAACGCGGGCAGCGGCTCAAATCAAAGCAATCATATGTATAAAATGGGTCCGCTTCATCAGGGAGTTTTTGAACGCGGCACAAAAATGGGTTCGGATTCTTACGTTTTGTATCCCGCAAGAGTAGGTCCTTTTAATCTTATTTTGGGACGACATACAAATCATTGCGACACAAAAGATATGCCGTATTCTTATCTTATTGAACAGGCAAACCAAAGCGTTTTAATTCCCGGAACGAATATTAAAAAAGTCGGCACGATTCGCGACGCGGACAAGTGGAAAAGCAGAGACAAGCGCAAAGGAAAATCGCTCGACATAGTAAATTACGATTTACTCAATCCTTTTACGGTTTCAAAAATGTTTCGCGGAAAAGACGTTTTATACGACCTTAAAATTCGCAACGTTACGGAATTTGTAAACGGTTTCGACGAACAGGTTTATAAATTTAACGGCGCGATAATTCCCAAAACCGCGCTGTCAAACGGAATAAATTATTACAAACTCGGAATTGTGAAATATTTGGGAAACGTTTTTGTCGATAAATTATTGGGTAGCGAAATAAATTCAAAAGACGATTTGCAAAGTTTTTTGCATTCAAAAAAGTTTGATTGCAACGAATGGTTCGATATTGCGGGTTGCGTTTTGCCGAAAAATAAGATAGAAAATTTTATCGAAAAAATGGACGGCGGCGAAATAGATTCGTTAGAAAAATTTGACCGCGCATTTAAGGAAATGAGCGAAAAATATTCAAAATATTCGTGGCAATGGTGCGTTTTTGGAATAGAAAAATATTACGAAAAACCGATGAAAACTATGAACAAAGACGACTTAACGGCGTTTTTGGACGAGTGGATAACGGCGACAAAAAAATTGGACGAGTGGTTTTTGAACGACGCAAATTCGGAATATTCGCAAAAAATGAGAATAGGATTTGGCATAGACGGCAATCAAGACACGGCAAACGACGATTTTGACGAAGTTCGCGGAGAATTTAACAAAAACGAGTTTGTAGAAAAGATAAATTTGCACTTAAAACGAAAAACGCAATTATACGAAAAAGCGATTGAGACGATAAAGAAGTTCGCTAAAGACGAGGCAAATTTATGAATTTACATATTGACGAAATTAAAAACGAACTGGAAATATTAAAAGACATAATACTTAAAACCGTTCCGACGGAACAAATTTATATTTTCGGTTCGTATGCATACGGAACGCCGCAAAAAGATTCCGATTTGGACGTTTATATAGTCGTCAAAGACGACGCGCCAAAAAGAGAATTGGATTATATAGACGACGTAAACGAAGCGAGATACAAAAAAATTCATAAAGCGGTTGACGTTTTGGCGCTGAAAAAAAACAGATTTGACGACAGAATTACCGACGCCACAATGGAAAGGACGATAGCGAGAGACGGAATTAAAATTTATGGATAGAAAAGAAGAGTTGCAACAATGGCTTTTGCACGCAAACAATGATTTTCGGCTGGCGCAACACGGTTTATCTTTGCGCCCGATGCCAGACGAACCGATATGTTGTTTAAGTCAGCAGGCGGCGGAAAAATTTTTGAAAGCGTTTTTGTTTTTAAACAATATTGAACCGCCGAAAACACACGATTTACCGTTGATTTTGGAAATGTGTGAAAAAATATCGCCAAATTTTTCTGAATTATCAAAAAAATGTTTTTTTCTAACTAAATTTGCAGTTGCTCCAAGATATCCAAACGAGTTGCAAATTACGGAAGAAGACGCTAAACTTGCAACAAAATACGCAAAAGAAATTAAAGAATTTGTTGAAAAAATTTGCAAATTATAATACGTAAAAGAGTTTAAATTTGGAGTAAAAAATGAAAAGCATTAGAGAATATGTTGAAATTTCGGTTGAAAAAGCGTTTGACGAAGCGCAAATCGATAAAAAGTTCGCGAAAGTCGTAAAATCGCAACGTCCCGATTTATGCCAATTTCAGTGCAACGGAGCATTGGCGGCTGCAAAATCTATTGGCAAAAATCCGCGTGAGATAGGACAAAATATTGTCGATATTTTAAGCAAAAACGCGGACTTTTCAAAAGTCGAAATTGCAGGCGCGGGATTTGTAAATATCACGCTCAAAGACGAAATTATAGCAAAAATTATTTTATCGCAAAATTTTGAAAATTCAAAAGATAATTTTTCGCAAACGATAATTTTGGATTTCGGCGGACCAAACGTCGCAAAACCGATGCACGTAGGACACTTGCGAAGCGCAATAATCGGCGATTGCTTGCGGCGACTTTTTAAGTATTTGGGCTACAAAGTAATCGCCGACAATCATTTGGGCGATTGGGGAACGCAAATGGGAATGCTAATTTGCAAAACCAAAGAAAAATATCCGAATTTGCCGTATTTTGACGAAAATTTTAGCGGCGAATACCCGCAAAATCCGCCGTTTGACATTTCGGAATTGGAACTTTTGTATCCGCAGGCAAGTAAAGAATGCAAAGAAAATCCCGAAAATTTAGCGCAGGCGATAAAAGCGACCGACGAATTGCAGCAAGGAAAAATTGGTTTTGTCGCGTTGTGGAAACATTTTGTAAAATTGTCAAAAGATACGCTGAAAAACGATTTTTCAAAATTGGACGTCGAGTTTGATTTTTGGCTGGGCGAAAGTTTTTACGCGGACAGAATGAAAGAAATCGTCGAATATTTGAAAAAAGAAAATTTTGCGAAAGAATCGCAGGGCGCGCTTGTGTTTGAAGTCGGCGAGCCGTCGGATACGAAAGAAATTCCGCCCGTTTTGCTCGTTAAATCGGGCGGCGGATTTTTGTACGCCACTTCCGACATCGCGACTATCGATTATCGCGTGAAAGAATTTTCGCCGAATCGAATTTGCTATGTCGTCGATAAACGGCAATCGCTTCATTTCGAGCAGGTTTTCAGAGCGGTAAAAAAGGCGAAAATCGCGCCGCAAAATTTACTTTTGGAGCATATTGGTTTTGGAACGGTAAACGGCGCGGACGGAAAACCGTATAAAACTCGCGAAGGCGGCGTTATGAAACTTTGCGATTTAATAGATTCGGTAATAAACAAAGCAAAAGTTCGTATTGAAGAAGCGGGTTTGGCGACCGACGCAAGTGAAAATGAAAAAACGAAAATCGCCGAAACGGTCGGAATTTCCGCGCTGAAATTTGCCGATTTGTCTAATCATCGTCTTTCGGATTACGTTTTTGATTTGGATAAATTTTGCGCTTTTGAAGGCAAAACGGGACCGTATTTGCTATATACAGCCGTGAGAATCAAGTCGATAATTCGCAAGGTAAAAGACGCAAAAATCGTTTCGAGAGATATTTTAGTTACCGACAACGACCGCGATTTACTTTTGGAAATCGGACGTTTAAGCGACGTTTTAGAGAGTGCGGGAGTCGATTGTTCGCCGAATTATCTTTGCGATTATATTTACGGACTTTCGCAGGAATTTAATCGTTTTTACAACAATTCGCCGATTTTGCGCGAAGAAAATTCCAAATTGCAAAGTTCGCGCTTAAAAATCGCCGAAATTACGCTGAAAACCATAGAAACCGTTCTTGAAATTTTGGGAATAAATATTCCCGAAAGAATGTAATTGTAAAAAAAATGTCGCTTTTTTGTGGTAAATTTCAATCGATTTGTCTGTCTAAACTGCGATACTGAATCGCTTCGGCAATGTCCGCTTTTGAAATCAAGTCGCCGACTCGCAAATCGGCTATTGTCCGCGATACTTTTAGTATTCTGTCGTATGCTCGCGCCGATAATCCCAAACGGTCAATCGCGTTTTTTAGGGTTTGCTCACAGCCGTTTTCCAAAACGCAAAACTCTCTTATGTCTTTCGATTCCATACCCGCGTTGCAATAAATTCCCTTTCTTTCGGCAAATCTTTTTTGCTGAATTTCGCGCGCACGTATTACTTTTTCGCGTATTTGCGCCGACGATTCCGTTCCGCTTTTTTTTGCCAAATCTTCGTAAGGAAGCGCCGCAACGCGAACTTGAATATCGATTCTATCCAAAAGCGGACCCGAAAGTTTTGCTATGTAATTTCTAATTTTTTGCGTACTGCAAACGCATTTTCCCGTTTCGTCGCCAAGATGACCGCAAGGACAAGGATTCATCGCGGCGACGAGCATAAAATCCGCAGGAAACGAAAGCGACTGCGCGGCGCGGCTTATTGAAACGCATTTGTTTTCAAGCGGTTGGCGAAGATTTTCCAAAACGTTTTTGTCAAATTCGGGAAGTTCGTCCAAAAATAAAACGCCGTGATGACTCAAACTTATTTCGCCGGGTTTTGGATAAGTTCCGCCGCCGATAAGTCCCGCGTCCGAAATCGTATGATGCGGCGAGCGAAACGGACGAGTCGTAACCAAAGGTTGTTTCGTCGGCAATTTTCCCGCGATGGAATGAATTTTCGTAGTTTCAAGCGATTCTTCAAGCGAAAGCGGCGGCAAAATTGACGGAATACGTTTGGCTATCATAGTTTTTCCGCTTCCGGGCGGTCCCGTCATAAGCATATTGTGTCCGCCCGACGCCGCTACAAGTAGCGCCCGCTTTGCGACAATTTGTCCTTTTACGTCAATAAAATCCAAATAATTTCCTTGCGATTCTTCAAAAAGTTTTTTAACGTCGAAAAATCTCGGCGCAATATCGGTTTCTCCTTCAATAATTTCTATCGCTTCGTTTAGCGACTTTGCGCCGAAAACGGGCAATCCTTGCGCGACGGCTGCCTCGTCGGCGTTTTTTTCGGGAACTATTATTGCCGAAAATCCGTGCTTTCTTGCCGAAAGCGCAATGGGCAAAACGCCTTTTATAGGACGAAGCGAGCCGTCCAAAGCCAATTCGCCGATAATGCAAATATCCTGATTATTGTTTTCAATTTGCCTTGTGGAAGTCAAAATTCCCAAAGCGATGGGCAGGTCGTAAGCCGAACCTTCCTTGCGAATATCCGCAGGCGCCATATTTATGGTAATTTTGCGGGCGGGAAACTCAAAACCGCTGTTTTTTATCGCGGACATCACTCTTTCGCGGCTCTCTTTAACCGCGCCGTCGGGAAGCCCCACAATAGTAAAAGTCGGAATCGTTTCGGTGATGTCGGATTCAATAATAACTTCGTAAGCGTCGATTCCCATTAACGCCATACTGCGAAGCCGCGCAAGCATATTACGGCGCTTCCAGTCCCATAAATCGCATCCATTCGGAAACTCTCGTATCGACCATCCACCAATAATATCGCGCCAACATTGCAATTCCCGCGGCGACCAAAATCGCTATCGGTCTTGCAAAATTTACTACGCTACTCAAAAACCACAACATAACTATGGCTACTACGAACACCGCCACCGTGGTTTGCCAATTTAATAGATACTCCATAAAAACTCCGTGTTGTTTTTGTAATTTTTACGCTTTAACGGACGCGGTTTTTAAGCCGACAGTTAAACGCGATTTTCTGTTTGCCGCTTTGTTTTTGTGAATAACGCCGACTTTTACGGCGCGGTCAAGAACGGAATAAACATTGCTTAACGCGGGGGCGATTTCGTCGCCTTTCGCCGCGGCAAGTTTCTTTGAAGCGGTGTTAATCTGCGACCGAACAATACGATTATACTCGTTTGCTTTCGCGGATTGTCTTAATCTTTTTTCACTCGATTTGTGTTGCGGCATATCAATACTCCTTTGACGCTCGCTGTTTTTTGTAAAAATATCACGGGTAAAATACAATATGTTATTGCAAAAAGTCAAGGAAAAATAGTATATTTGATAAAAATTTTTATACGGAGCAAATAAAAAATGGCGTTAAAAAAGGTAATTATATTCGTTTTGGACTTGTTTTTTCTGATTCGTCCGACGCTTTTAGTTCCCGTTTGGACTATTCTTTTTTTAGGATGGATAACTGCGGACGAAAGGATTTTTTTCCAAAATTTTGACTTGTCTTTCGCAAAAATGTTCATACTTTTTACCGCCGTCGTCGCAAATATATACATCGTAAATCAAATTGCAGACCGCGAAAGCGATAAAATAAACAACAAACTTTTTATTCTTTCGCACAATCATATTCCCGTTTTTGTCGCGTGGATTTTTGCGTCGGGACTTCTAATATTTTCGCTTTTTTTCTCTTGGTTTTGGTTTTGCGGCGATTTAATACCGTTTTTTATAATTTTATCCGCCGCGATTTTAGGATTTTTCTATAATTGTCCGCCGTTCAAACTCAAAGACAGACCTTGGGGCGGCTTTTTAGCAAATTGTTTCGGACACGGAATTTTAACTTATTACGCGGGTTGGTACGCGGGCGCGATAAATACGTCTCAAATATTATCTGTCGAATCTGCGCTTTTAGGATTTTTATTTTCGCTTTCTGCGGGATTTGCCAACGGCGCGGTTTATTTGACTTCCACAATTTCGGATATGAAAGGCGACGAAAAAGTAAACAAACGCACTTTTGCCGTCGCTTACGGAGCGAAAAACACGTCGCTTTTGGCTACTATTTGCGTCGTTTTTTCATTTTTTACGGCGTTTTTAATTCCTTTTTCTTCGTGGATAATGCTTGTTCCCGCCGCAATTTGCATCCCGATGTTTTTACAACTTTACAGAACGCAAAACATAGAATACGCATTCAAAACGTTCAGATATCCCGTCGTAATTTTATCTATCGCGACGGCGTTTTTTGTTCCGTATTACGCGATTTTGGTAATTGCGACGGTAATTTTTAGCCGAATTTACTACAAAAAACGATTTAACCACGAATATCCGTCGTTCAGCAAGGAGTAATTTTTTGAAAACCGTAAAATTTTTTTTCGATTTAATTTTTATCACTCGTCCGGTAGTTCTTGTTCCCGTTTGGGGATTTGCGCTTTTTGGATATAAAATTTCGTCGCAAACAAAAAGCGTTTTTCAAGCGATAAATTTGGAAATAATTTTGCAAATATTACTTTTTTCGCTTTCGGTCGCCGCAGTTTACGTGTTAAATCAAATTGCCGACCGCAAAGTCGACGAGGCAAACGGCGGTTTTCCGCTTTTGCTAAAAACGGGAATTTCTAATAAAATCGCGTATATTTGGGCGATAATTCTTTCGGCAGCGTCAATAATAATTCCGTTTTTTTGCGGTTACAAAATAATTTCGTTGCTTTCGTTTTTATCAATTTTTACAGGAATTATATACTGTTTTCCGCCTTTTTCGTTTTCGGGGAAGCCGTTTTTGGATTTTTTGTCGAACGCTTTTGGATACGGGACAATCGCTTTTGCGACCGGTTACGCTTTGGGCGGCAAAGAAATATCCGCAGAATTTTTGTTAAGCGGTAAATTTTTGTGCGCAATGCTTCCGTATTTTTTTATGATGGCGGGAGGTTCCATCTCTTCGACTTTGCCCGATTACGACGGCGATAAGGCAAACAAAAAAATCACAACAGCCGTATTTTTAGGGAAAGAAAACGCGCATTTTCTCGCAATATTTTTTGTATTTTCGTCGGCGGCTTTCGCGTATTTTTGGGTTCAAGATTTTGTGGCGTTTTCCGCTTCTTTGGTCGCAAATATTATCTATATTTTATACGCGATTTTTCCTAAAAATCAAACGCTTATGGAATCGTGTTATAAAATCGGCGGGGCGGTTTCTATGCTTATTATCGGCGTATTTTTTCCCGTTTTAATAGTTTCGGGAATTGCGATAGGCGTTTTATCGATTTTGTATTTCAGAATATTTTACAAAGTAAGTTATCCGTCGCTTTTGCCGGTTAAAGAATAAATTTTTGTCTGCGGCAAAAAGTATATTTATGCTATGAAATATAAAAATTTAAGAGAAGAAGAACTGAAAAACCGTGTTGCGCAAGAATTTTTTTCCGACTTTGACTGCGCGGGAATTTTAAAAGACGTCGATTTTTCGGTTCAAATAAAAAGTAGCGGACAAATATCGTTTTTGCAATATTTACTTTGGGCAGAAGCGAAAAAAGACGTTAGCGACATAACAATTATGCTCGCACAGTTGGTTATAACCATCAGAAAAGCGCGGACTTTTAACGAAATTTTGCCACCGCCGTTTTTGGGATGTTTTGATTGCGAAAAAATTGCATTTGTTCATTACCACGAATTTTTAGAAATTTTTCACAAAAACGATTTCAATTGGAATGTTACGCCGTCAAATCGCGAAACAAGAGAATTTAAGATAATATGCGATACGTTGAAAGAGATTATAGACAATAAAAATATTTTTATTTTTGATTTTGAAAAAGACGAGAAAGAACTAAAAAAATTCATAAAAGAAAATTTTGTCGCGGGAAGAACGGAAACAAGTAAATTTAGAATAGATGAAAATAATTTTACTCACGTTTATTACAAATGGCTCGAAACGGTAAAGCCCAGCATAGACGTAAATTGGGAAATTGTAAAAAAACACGGAATTATTGACGGAGATTTTTATTTAGCCGATTTATTGTCGCGGGAAAACAAGTCGCTAAAAGAAAAATTATTGGTAGTTTTGGAAACTAATAAATACAGAATGGATAGGCGCATTAACGAAATGGGTTTAATATCGTCTATGGAAGTTAATTTTTGTGATAATCAAAAAAAGCACGCGCAATTTTGGGCAATATATGAACGTCCGCCGAAAGAAGAATATTGGGATATTATTATAGACAGGCACGATTTGCTTGTTCCGCAAGATATTCGCGAAAGAAGGGGAAGTTTTTATACGCCAAAAATTTGGGTAGAGAAATCACAAGAATATATCGCCGATGTTTTTGGCAAAGATTGGCAAGAAAATTATTATATTTGGGATTGCGCGGCGGGTACGGGAAATTTACTTGCGGGACTTAAGAATAAATATAATATTTACGCTTCTACTATTGATAAATCCGATGTCGATATTATGCACGAAAGAATAGATACGATGAACGAAAATTCTATAAAAGGCGATGGGGCAAATTTATTGCACGAACACGTATTTCAATTTGATTTTTTGAACGATGATTTTGAAAAATTGCCGCGAAAGTTACAAGAAATTATTGAAAAAACTCCCGAAAAACTTATTATTTACATAAATCCGCCGTATAAAGAAGCGACAAATATGAAAACAATTGGCGGAACTGGCACACACGTGTCCGGTATTGCCACCGAAAATAAAACATATATCAAATATAATAATTTATTAGGTAAAGCGTCAAATGAAGTATACGCACAATTTCTCATAAGAATTTACAAAGAAATACCGCATTGTAAAATTGCAAATTTTGCAAAGTTGAAACCGCTATGCGCCCCCAACTTTGTTAAGTTTAGGGAGAGTTTTACGGCAAAGTTAGAAAAACTTTTTGTTTGCCATTCGTCGACTTTCGATAATGTAAAAGGCAATTTTCCGATAGGTTTTCACGTTTGGGATACTGATAAAAAAGAAGAGTTTAAAAAAATTAAATCCGATATTTACGGTAAAAACGGAAATTTTATCAGAAAAAAACGGTTTTTTAACTATGATAATCATAAATTTATAAATAGTTGGACAAAAACTTTTATTTCAAAATCAAAGTTGGAAATAGGCATATTAAACTTGCGCGGCAACGATTTTCAACATCAAAATATGATTTTCATAGCCGATAGTCGCAAATCTTCCGACGCGCTCACGCACATCGACGTGAATCAAAACAATTTAATTCCTGTCTGCGTTTATCTTGCGGTTCGGCATTGTATTGAAGCCACTTGGCTAAACGACCGCGACCAGTTTTTGTATCCGAATAAAAAATGGGAAAAAGATAAAGAATTTCAAAATGATTGTCTAACTTTTACGCTGTTTCACGATTCGAATAATATTTCCTCAAAGTGCGGTGTAAATCATTGGATTCCGTTTTTTGAAGAAGAAGTAAACGCCTGCGAAAAATTTGAAAGTCATTTTTTATTGAGTTTTATGAACGGAAAAATAATTCAAAACGGGTATTCAAATTTACTTGAACAACAAGAAGATAAAATGTGCGACAAGCGCGAATTTTCCCCCGAAGCAAAAGCGGTTTTTGACGCAGGACGTGAACTTTGGAAATATTACCATTCAAAACCCAAAGTAAACGTTAATGCAAGTTTTTACGATATTCGCGAATATTTTCAAGGAAGAAGCGACAAAACGGGAAATATGAAAAGCAGAAGCGAAGATGAAAAATACACCGAACTATTATTAAATTTACGCGAAAAAATGAAAATTTTAGCGAAAAAAATAGAGCCGAAAATTTATGAGTACGAGTTTTTAAAGGAATAAAAATTAAAAAATTATGAATAAAATATGCGTAATAATTCCCGTTTTCAACAACGAAAACACAATAAAAAACGTCGTTTCGCAAGCGCGAAAATACGCCGACGATATTATCGTAATAAACGACGGCTCTACCGATAAAACGCCGCAAATTTTAAGCGAATTTGACGATATTTGCGTACATAATTTCCCGAAAAACAAAGGAAAAGGCGCGGCGCTACGAAAAGGTTTTGAAATCGCGCTAAATTTGGGTTTCACTCACGCCATAACCATAGACGCCGACGGACAGCATTTTTGCGAATGGATAGAAATTGCAAAAAACGCTTGCCAAAAAGAACCCGAAAAATTGCTTGTCGGCGCGAGAACGGGCGAAAATATAGGCGAAATCGCTCCGAAAAAAAACGTTTTTGCGCGAAATTTTGGAAATACTTGGATAAAAAATTATACCGGATTTTCGCTTAACGACACACAAAGCGGCTTTCGCGTTTATCCTTTGGAAAAAATAAAAAATATCAAATTTAAGACGTCGAGATTTGAATTTGAGCAGGAAGTTTTGGTAAAATCCGCTCACGCAGGCATAAAATTAGGCGAATTTACGATACCGCAATATTATCAGCCGCAAAACGAACGGGTTTCGCATTATCGCGTTTTTCGGGACAGCGTGCGCATAAGTTGGTTTTTCACAAAAACGGGATTTAAGAAAGTGCGCGACGTTTTTATCGCGGAATTAAAATCAAATATTTCGCCGAAAAAGGCGGCCGCCTCGTTTTCCGTCGGAATTTTTTTCGGAATTTTCCCCATTTACGGTTTTCAAACCGCGGCGGTAATTTTAACCGCGACGCTTTTGAAACTCAATCGCCCGCTCGCCGTTTTGGGAAGTATGATTTCGTCTCCGCCTATAATTCCGTTTATAATTTTTGCGGCGGTTTGGCTGGGTTCTGCGGTTTTTGGAACGGCAATCGTAGAACCGCAAAACGCAAAAACGCTTACGTCGCTTTTTTTTGAAGACAAATCGATGTTTTTTGTGGAAAGCGGAAAATTTTTTATGGCAGGAAGCGTTATTCTTGCGTTTATCGCAAGCATACTCGCGTTTTTTATTACGTATCCGTTTTGTAAAATTATCAAAAAAAAGCCAGCAAATTAAGCGAAATTTCCCAAAAATCGCCCGAATTTTTTTGCCTGTTTCGCATATTTCTTTTTACGGAAAAATTAAGCGAAAACTTGTCTTCTTCAAAAAAATCTCCCGAAACAAACGGCGTAAATAAAGATTGTCGTTCTTTCAAATATTCGCGGTCAAATTCGTCAAATCTGTCTAAATTTTGAACTTTCGCCTCCAAACCGAGCGCGGCAATAAAAATTTGCGCGGTTTTCGTTACGGAAATTTTTGCTCCCGTTTGGCGTTTTTTTGAATCTATGCCGTAAATATTGTCGTGAATTACGCCGTCGTCGTATTTTAACGTCGTAAAGTTAAACGTATTTGTCCAGCCGTTTCCGTAAGAAAACGCAAAATCCGAATCGATAGAAAACGAGCGGCTATGCGTCGGAAAAACGCCATCTTCTTGCTCAAAATAATATTTATGCGGCTCGGCTACCGCTTTTGCCGAAAGCGAAAATATTATACTCGTGTCTTTGGAAAAAACGTTGCCGAATCCTAACGCAAAACGCTCTTGCGTTCCGTTTCCCAAACTCAACTGGCTCTTCAAATTGTTAATTTGCCTTTTTATATTTTCCACAGAAAAATACAAACTATACCAATCCGTCAAATAAAAATCGGTCTGCAAACCGACGATACTCGTAACGTTGTCAAAATCGTCGATTGACGAAAATATTGCGTCGTTTTGCCGATACGAAAAAGGATAAACCCGTCTGTGCCGCTCTATCGCGTATTTTGACGACAAGCCAAATTTTTCTTTCGGCGAAAAATATTGCGCTAAAAAATAATACTGCGGATTAAAAACGTCGGCGTCTTTTAATTTTTCGTTTAGCGTGTCCGATTGCCTGCCGACGCCGCGATTGTTGTCGGTAAAATAGCAATTTTCTTCTCTTGTTCCCGAAATTTTTAAGCCCGTTTCAAATTCCCAGTTTCCAAGATTTTTATTCGCGAAAAAAAGCGCGGATATTGTATTTTTTTTGAGCGAACCGTAAAAATTTTCGTCGCTTATATAACGATAACGATTGTCGTTTAGATAAATTTCGACGGACGGCTGAAAAAACGCTTCGCCGATTTCTGTGGCTCGCAATAAAACGCTTAAATTATTGCCGTATCTGCTTGGAACTTCGTTGCCTCGAAAGCCGTTTATGTAGCCGAATTGCGAATTTACTTTTCCGTAACCCACCGTGTCGGCGACGGTTATCGAAAACGAATCCGTTTGAAACGCGCCGTTTTTTTCGTAAATCGTTTTTAATTTTGCCGTCGCGTTGTTGTAGTCGTTTTTGGATTTTATATATTTGCCGAAAATTTCCGCGCCGAAAAACAAAGGCGAATCTTTTATTCTGCTTCCCGACGAATCGCCGCTAAAAAGCGAAACGTATCCGCCGCCGCCGAATATTGTGTCTCTGCTTTGCAAATTTCTGTTTAGTCCGCCTTCAAACGCGGGTCCTGCGGAAAATCGAAACGGAAAATCTTCGTTTGCGTTTTTAACGACAAAACCAAACGACGTCGCCGCCGCCTGATACCCGATTTCGCCGCTATTAACAACATTTTTGTATAAATAAACGGGAATATTCCATTCGCCGCCTATGTTAAATTTTTCGTTGTTGGTGGTTTTATCGCCGTCGACGAGAAATATCGCCGAACTTCTTTTTGCCTCGTCGTCGTTAAACAGTTCAATTTGAACGCCAATACTGTCGATTACGTTTTCTTTTGTTTTTTTCATTTCAAATTCGGTTTTGGATTCCGCAATCTCGTTATAAACCGAAGAATTTGAATTAAGCAAAACGCTTGTCTGCGCAAAAGCGATAGTAGTAAAAAGCAGAATTGCGCCAAAGTAGCGCGGCATAATTTCCTCCTTACGTTTTGTAAGTTAAAAATAATTTTTGCCCCAAAAACAAAGAGCGGACTTTTAAATCCGCTCTCGTTTTTTATTTGTTTTCTCTTTTTACTTCTTTTTAGTTTTCGGATGGTCGACTCTAATGGGTTTTCCTTCGCCTGCGGTATTTCCCTGCGAACTGATTATCAGCCAGTAAATTCCCGCGCCGACGTCTCTACCCGAATTGTTTTTATTAGTCCAGCCGATAACCGCGACTTCTTTACCGTTGGGAAGTTTCGCCGCGCTCACGACAAGATTGTCGCCTTCGCCCGATTTTGCCACCACATTTCCTACGGGGTCGTAAATAGCCGCGCTAATGCTCGATATATACTCTTCAAAAACTTCTTGGTTGTTTTCGTTTTCGCCCGGATTGACTACGATTATCGTACCGCCTCCGCCGCCGACAATATTATCCACAACTTGGCTACCGGGTTTTCCGGGAATTGTCGTAACGACAGGAATAGAATCTTTGCCGCCCGGAGTAGTCGGAATCTTGCCGCCGGGAACAACCGTTACAATCTGAGAAAGACAATTTGTACTGCTTCCCGTATTCAAATTGATTTTCGGATTGTCAACGGGAATCGAATTGTCAAAACGGTCGGTAATTTTATAAGTATTATCGATGTTTATATTTATCTTGTCCCCGCTTGCCGGCTTTTTGCCGCCTTCAACGCTAATGATGTCGTACTGGTATATCAAAGTCGATTTTTTAACGGCGCGTTTAACGAATATTTTATATCCTCTTTCAACTCCGTTTTCCATTCTCCACAGCATAAAAATCGCGTCGCCGACCGTCGTCTGATTTACATTCCAATTAAAGTCGTGTTTAATCGAGTCGCTTTCTTCTTCGTATTGCACCGTCAAAAAGTCAAACTCGGTTCCGTGCTGGCACGCAAATTCCCATCTCGCCGCCTTAAACGCGGGAGGCGCGCTGTCGGGATTATTATTTACCGTAAATTTTTCTTCTTTCGACTTAACGTATCCGTCGGCTTCGGCTGTAATTGTAATTTCCAAATTACCCGCGGGAAGTTCGGCAAAGTTAATTTTGTCGCCGCCGCTTACCGTAAAGGTCGTATCGTATCCTTTTTCGCCTTTTATAGTAACAGTAATCGTTTCGTTGGCAACGTCGTCGGGGTTATTATTTTGCCAATAACCGTTTATAATCAAAGTGTCTTTTGAATTCGTTTCGGTTCTGCTGTGCGTACCGTTATCGTCTTTAATTATTTTATTCGTGCTTAATTGTTTAATTGGAATATCCACTTTAATTTCCTGACTTCCCGCAAAGCGACCTCCCGCTTTTGTCCACGCCGTAACTGTTATGGTAGTGATATTGCCGCCACTATTTATATTGAAACCGTCGTCGCCCTGCAAACTAAAACCTAATATTACGTCTCCTTCTTCATTGTGGGAAATAGTAGCGCTTTTTGGAGAAGTCGTGAAGCTACCATATTTTAATGTTGCTTCAAGCCAATGGTCTATATCGCTTATTTCACCAGCCAAATTCTCACGGTCAAACACCACCCAAACGGAATCAGTCGTAGTTAAAATATGTTTACCGTTTTCAAAATTTTGCCTTCCGTCTTCGTATCTAACTTCAATATGCGGAGCGTCTAACACGTAATTGTTATAACCGCCCCATAAAACCAAATCGTGCAAAATTGCGCGGCTGGCGGCTTCGTTTTCCAAATATGTCGGTTGATATCCGACAATCGCCAAACGTTGCGCTTTATGTTGAACAATCGCTATTTGGTGAAATTCTTTTTTAGAGAAATTATTCTTGTAAGAATTGTCAGAATTAGCGGATGTAGCAGGAAGTTCGCTTTGACGAAAATAATTCCCATTTTCTTTATAATCACTCCATTTACTATGCGGAAAAACAAACTGTGCTTTATTATTCGTCGGTTTTCCTGCAATCTGGTTGCCTAAATAATCGGCGTAATATTTTTCAGGGTCAAACGGATTATTTTCGTTAATACTGGAAAAACTTTGATGATTTACGTGTTTATTAAACGCCCAAATGCTCGCTCCCGCTTGAATTCGACCATCGTAAGTACCATCTGATTTTACCGCGCTGTTACCGTATGGTTTAAACCGAATTTCAGATATATTGTTAAGAACGTTTTTACCTTTAGAATAAGAAGAGTTGAAAATACCGCCGTAAATAGGCGTGTTGTCTGGATTTAAAGTAATTCTCAAATCCAAAAGTCCGCCGGCGTTAAAACCGATAATACTTCCCGCCTCATATTGATACCAATCGCCAGGGTCAAGATTTCCCGGATTTCCCGTGTATTTACCCCAACTCGATTCCCAATAACTTGGCACAGGAGTACCGGCTGGCAGAGGATTGTTAGCGGTATGCCATAAATCAGGGTCAACGTGTCTTATATCTTCAATAAACTGTCCTTTACGCAATACGAGAATACTATCGTTATCCACTTTAACAAACCAATTTTCTCCGACATAGTTGCCGTTCATTTGCAAAGGATTAGTAATTCCCCCGGTCAATTTTTGTTTGGCTTTAAAAATTTCTTTACCGTTAAGAAACAAAGATGGCGATTCCGCTTTTACATAAACTTCGCCCGCATCGCCGCCAATATTGAAACTTCCAATGTTTGGGCTACTTATCAATCTTCCTACTTTAAAATCACGTTCTCTGTGAAATCCCCAATTCATTTCCGATTCGTATTTGTCTATTTCCATAACTTCTACCGCTTTTGCCTTAATTGACCATTCGCCGCTTGCGTGATAGATTGTCGGCGCGGGAGAAACTATTTCGTTTGCGTTTACCCATCCATTGTTGTATATTACTCTGTTGCCGTTCTTGAGGGTCATTTTATAAGTACCTTCACTACCTTGATTCGGATTATCTTCATTCTTCAAACCGCCGCCGTCGCCACTGAGAATAACGGTATCCGCTATATCCCATTTTTCATTGCCAGAACCAAATTTCCCCGCGACTTGTTGCGAACTTTTTAAAAAAAGAAATTCATCCACCGTACCCTTATTCCAATCGGTACCGTAAACCTTAATAGTAAATTCTTCCTGTACGCCGGCGATTGGGAAATTTTTCCTTTCAACATCAAGGTCTCTCGCGTCCGCTACCGAGTTCTGTCCTATAAAGAAAACGCCAACGCTGTCGTGAACGGCAGTGTTCAACAAATCGACCATATCTTGGTCATCGCCTATTCGCGCTCCCGCGCCAATATAAACGATAATGTTCGGTTTTCTTCCGTCAAACGCGCTCTTTATATCGTCGTAATCAAAATCCATTTCCGTATTATAAATCTGTACGTTTCCCAATCTTCCGTAATCGGGAACGCCCACGGTATCAAGAGAACCGTTTGTGCTTTGAACTAAATCAAGCGCCGAAAGAAAGAATTTCAACTGCGCTTTTGAAATTTCTTTTGCCTGCACGTCTTCCGTTTCCCAAGCCATATATTTTAAATCTTGCGGGTTACCGTTAGTTATATCCCAACGGCCTTTAATCGGCTGGTCGTTTATATTGCCTACACTGATACCCATCGGCGCGTCCGAATTCATAGTCCAAGGATTCCAAATTACCGCAATTCTCATATCGCTTACCTTCAAATCTTTAGCAAATAGCGATACCGTCGATATGCACATCGCAAATGCAACTATAAAAAACAATTTTAACTTTTTCATTAAAAATCCTCCTGTAAAAAGTTTTATTTTAAATGGAAAATTATACTACCCTTTAATATATACCAAAAAATTCGTTTTCGCTTGTTTTTTTAATTTTCAAATAAAAATTTTACAAATTTTCTATTTTTTCTGCGGAAATTCCGGTAAATTCGGAGATTTCTTTTGTCGAAATTCCGCGTTTTTTCATTTTTTTTGCAATTTCTACGGCTTTTTCGGTTTTGCCTTCGGCTCTGCCTTCGGCTCTGCCTTCTTCCAAACTTTCTCTGCGACTGCCTTCTATTAGTATTTTTTTTGCCCAAATAGCGTCTAAAACTCTATCGTAAAGTTCCAATTCATCCGACGTAAGCGACGACTCTTCTACGCATTTTAGCGCGTCGCTCAACTCTTTTTTCTGCAATAAAACGTCGGGAACGCTTTTTGTTTTTTCGTTTATTTCCGTCAAAAAGCGAAGCCACAAATCAAAATAATCTTGCGCGGCGCAATCTTTCGGCTTGTATTTCGGCAATTCCAAAAACACAAATTCCAAGCCCTTTATCTGTTTTTCGGTGTTTAATATATTAACTATTTTATAATGATGATAATATTCGTCCTTTCTTTTCGGGTCTTTGTCAAATATGTCGTTTACCAAATTCAGCGAATATACGGGTTGCGCAAGTATAATATCTTCGCCTTTTTTAATTTGGCGAACATAAACTTTGCTTGCATTCAAAAGTACTCTCTGTTCAAAATCTCCCGTCCAATTCATTTGCATTTCAACGATAAAGTGTCGTCCGTTTTTGTCTTTGCAACGAACGTCGACTATCGTATCTTTAAGCGCGGGAATTTGGGGAATTAGTTCGGCGGTATCGTATTCTATCCAATCTATTTGCGCGTTTCCTTCAAATTTCAGCAGAGAATTAAGCAAACTGATACATAAATCCTTATGTTCTCCAAATACTTTCTTAAACAACAAATCGTTTTTCGGGTCAAGATATTTCGGCATTTTTCCTCCTTATTTATTCGTAAATATAATATTTATTTTGTGCAAATAGTATATTTATTTACGCGCAATGAAAAAAACTAATATTTTGGGGGTAAAATTATGGAAATATGGGAAAAAGAATTAGCCGAAATTAGGGGCATAATGTCGGAAACCGCGAGGAAAATGGCGGAAACTATGAAAGGTTTTGCTGAAATTAGAGAAATGCAAAAAGAAAACGCGAAAGAATTTGAGAAGTTGGGAAAATTTATAAAAGAAGTCAGTAAAAACGTCGACGGAATAAACAACAGCAACGGAAAAGTTGCTGAAGATTATTTTTTCAATTCTCTCTGCGCGACAAAAACTTTGGGCGGCGTGCATTTCGATATGGTAAAAAGGCATTTGAGTAATTCGATTCCGCTTGAAGACGGAAAAACTCTCGACGGAGAATATGATATTGCGCTAATAAACAAGGATTCACTCGGAATTGTGGAGGTAAAATATACCGTTCATAAAAAAGACGTAGAAAATTTGGTAAAAAGACAAGTTAAGAATTTTAAGACGCTTTTTCCTATGTATTCAAAATATAAATTTTATTTGGGAATTTGCGGTTTAAGTTTCAACAAACAAGCGGAAGACGCGGCAAATAAATTTGGCGTAGGAATGTTAAAATTAAACGGCGACGCGGTAGAAATTCGCGATAAAAACTTAAAAATCTATTGACAAAACAAAGACAATATTTTATCTACAAATTATTTTCCACTATAAAATTTTTCAGCGTTTTTCTGTGAACTTTCAATTTTCTGGCAATTTCGCGCGAAGAAAGTTTTTCATCCATCATTTTTGTTATTATGCTTTCTTTTCCCGATAATTTTTTGTTTTTTGATTTGCTTCCAAAAGGTCTTCCGAGTTTTACTCCGCTTGCTTTTAAGCGCGAAAGCGACTCTTTTGTCCTTTGCGAAATGAGATTTCTTTCGACTTCGCTTACGACGGCGAAAATAGGGGCGATATATCTGCTAATTTGGTTTTGTTTGGGGTTAAAACTTTCTTTTATCGCTATAATGTCTATGTCGCGTTTTTCGCATCTTTCCAAAATTAGTATGAGCGAATACATCGTTCTTGAAAGCCGCGATAATTCGGAACATATTAACGAATCGCCTTTTCTGATAATTTTTAGTAATCTGCCTAATTTTCGTTTTTCAAACGCCTCTTTTCCAGAAATTGTTTCGTTTATCCATTTGTCGATTTCTAATCCGTTTTTTGCGCAATAATTATTTATTTCAAAGCGCTGATTTTCTACGGTTTGCTTATCGGTGCTTACTCGTATATATCCATAAATCATAATAAAAACTCCTTACGTTTTTTTTTTGTTAAAAAGTGGTATATATTAAAGGGTAGTATAATTTTCCACCAAACGTTATAAACGTAAATTAAAAGAAAGGATTTAGTTATTATGAAAAAATTAAAAATCGCACTTTTTATCGCTTTTTGCGCAATATTCGCTTTTGGCGCAAATGTGGACATCAAAGATATGCGAATCGCAGTTATTTGGACTTCTTCTACGTATGTAAACGAAGAATATACGCCGAGTAACTGGAACGACAACGACTTTGAAGATTGGCAAATAGGACTTGCGCAACTTAAAATTGTGCTTTCGGCAATTCACGACGAAATACAATCAAACGGCTCGCTCGATACCGACGGCTTTGACATAAACTTTTCGCACACGGGAAGTACGGGCTTTAACAATAATCCAAATCTCCTTAAAAACGTGCGCGTTTATAAAATAGAAGATAAGGTTTCGTATGAAAAGATTGTCAATGATTTTGGCGGCGAACACCCAAACGTTATTTGTTATATTAACGCGGGAGTAAGCGCAAACGCAAACACAGGCATATATCAGTTGTTTCAAGACGCGGCGGAACATAACGTAGGAATTTTACTCGTAGGTTCGGAATCTGCGTTTGAAGCGACAAAAATTGACCCGACAAGAAGAATTTTCCCCGTTATGGGCGTACAAACGCAATTTCGTATGATGCTTCACGACGACGATGTTATAAACGATTTTCAGTTTTTAACGGATAACGACCACCCCGATATGAAAATACCAGACACCGTTTATCTTACGGGCGACGGCGATGAGCAAGGGGAAATTCGCAGTAAAACCAGAAACGGAAAACTCCTTTGGAAAAGGAATTGGCAGAGCGGCATTCAGCACGAAAATTTCGGGACAAACGATATTTTGTACAAATACGGCGAATGGTCTATAAAAGCGTCTGCGGTAGAAGTCGTTAAATTGGATTATTATCCCGCCGAAATGAATTACGGAATGCATATGGAATATAACATTTATATCGCCAAAAAAGAGGGAACTAGCGGAAACGATAACGGCGGCGAAGTTTATATACTCAACGATAAGTCGATGTCGGATTTGTATGTTAACGGCAAGTTATTTAAGAAAAAAGGCGCCCGTATAGACACTCACGATACGTGGCCCGGACTTAAGAATGGCGAATTGGAAAAGGACTGGATTCTTTGGGTTGAAAACGAAGAAAATAACAACCAACAAGACGAAATTTTAATTTTACCAAAAGGATACAAACCATACGAATTACCCGCTTATGCCTTTGTAGGAGAAGAAAAAGACAATAGCGACCTTTGGAGTATATTTGGCGAGGGGAATACTAAGTATGACGATATGTGGAATAATTGCAATGCATCCAATGAAAATCGCGGAGGCAACAGCGCGATAGTCGCAGGCGGTTTGCGCGATTTGAGAATAGAACTTGACACTACCAAAAGCATTTACAAAAAAATATTTGCGGGTACAGGTACAAAGACGCACAGTCATCTTTCGCAAAAATCGGGAAACGAAAAAATTGAACTTAAATTCAGACCTTGGAGCAAATACGGAAGATTAAACGCCGACGCGGATTTATGGGCGTTTAACAACCAGTTAAAATTGGCTTCTTACGACGAAATAAGCGCAAACACAAATTTTGACACGACTAAATATTATAGCGACCATTTGGCGCAGCAAAAAGCGGGAAGAGCGGGACAAGGTTACCAGCAATATGTTATTCCGCCGAGTAACAGCAACGAATTCAGCAATATGAAACACGCCGACGAATTGCCTGCGGTTACGCAAGGTAACGGAGACCTGCAAAGATATTACAACGATTTTAAGGACAAAAAATTCTACACAATTTCGGCTGTACAAAAGGGAACGCGGCGTTTGGCGATTATTGGTTATCAGCCGACTTATTTGCAAGATACCGAAGCGAGCAAGTATATTCTTCACGACGTTATAACTTTTATAGGTTTTGACAATTACACGCTTCCGCAGCCAAAAGTTACCATTGACGAAAAAGTTGTTGAAAACGGCAAAACGGATACGTTAAAAAACAAAACTATCGACGAAGCGGAAGTTAAAATTACGGTCGATACCAAAACTATGGACGACGATATGAAAAAATGCACGCACAAAGTCCATTGGGAAATTTGGTACAGAAACGATGTTACATATACCCAACAACCCGACGGCGTTTTATTGGATAGCGCTTCTGTCGATTTGGATATGAATAATCTGCAAGGCGAAATATTTACTCTTTCTCTTGATAATTACAATAAGGAAAAATTAGAAATTAACGCAAGCGAAGAGTGGCTTACCGTTAAAACTTGGACAAAGCCCGAATGCGCGCCTTTTATGGAAAGCAGACATACGGAATCTAAAATTTATCGCAGCAGGCAGTTTAATCAATTACCCGCCGGATTATACGACCAGAACGCCGACGGATTTGCCGATTTTATTAGCGTTGCTTTCGATACGCTATACAGCGACGATTTGCCGACAAAACTAAAAGTAACAAGTCCTTTTAGCAGCGCAAAAACCTTTGAAATTACGCTTGACGGCAACGAAAACGTATCAAAAGACGACCAAAAACATACGTACAGTATTACTTTAACCAAAGAACAAAGCGATATTATAGGATTTGGCACGGAATTTAACACAGGAAACTTTTTAACTTGGTCGGGGAATGACGGCGGTTTTGGAACAAAAGCAGGACAAATGGAAGATAAAATGGCTCCCGTTATTATTTCCGCTCGTCTTGAAAGACAATGCGAACAGCCCTACAACATTTTGAAAGTAGAATACAGCGAGGCGCTTCTTTCCGCCGCTCCAAAAACCGGCGCGCTTTTTAGTTTGTGGAAAGAAAATTCTACCGCTCCGACGAATATAACCGTTACCAATGGCAATAATACTTCCGGAAATATTTGGAGTTATAACGTCGCCAAAAGCGGCGGCGGAAACGTAGACCCAAAAATCGGCGAATACGGCATTAACATAAACAGTACTTTGACTCCCACTAAAATACAAGACGCCAAAGGCAACGAGGTAACGGTAGCAAACAACAAAAAAGTGGAAAGTAAAGATTTTGTTATTGCAGGCGATTGCTTTAAACAAATTATAACGCCTGTTCCCGGCGGGAAACTTCCAAACGACAAAGGCGATACGATTACAATTATTAAAGACCCCAAAGACCCTGTTGTTAAGGAAATTATTACGAGCGGCGGCGGAACTATAATCGTAGTTGACCCGGGAAAAAACGCCGATATTGGCAATGACACTACTTATATTACCGGCGCGGCTATTTTTGACAAAGTGGGCAATTTAGTCGCGAAAAAGGGCGAAGGCGACAATAAACTTGTCGTAAGTGTGGAAGAACTTATAGACGGAAGAAAAGTCGCGGTTATCGGCTGGAATAACAAAAACGCCGCGGGAAGAGACGTCGGTTCGGGAACTTATTTGCTTATAGTCGAATCCAAAGCGGGAACCGAAAAGAAACCGATTAGGGTCGACCATCCGAAAAGTAAAAAGTAAAAAACAAAGCAAACAAAAAACGAGAGCGGATTTTTTAAGTCCGCTCTTTTTTTTATCTTTTTTTTATCTCTGTTTCACCACATTGCAGGTTTTTACGCAGTTAAAGCAATATTCGCAGGTTTTTCTGTCTATTTTTATAACAATTTCTCCGTTTTCGGCTTTTTGCGAAGAAATACTATTTGTCGGACAAACGGACAAACATTCCCGTTTTTGACATTTGGAACAGATATTATTTTCGCCGCGAAGCAGAGATTTTGCCAAAGATAAATAGAGATATTTTTGCGCTTTGCCAAATTCCTTAAAAAGCGTACAAACAGTTATAAGTTCATATAAAACTTTGCACAAAAAATTTCTATATAATTCTAATTTTTGCTCTTGCGGCAATCCCGAAGTCGCCAAAAAATTGTGCGCGTCTAAAATACTATCCGTATATTCGGTTTCCATATCCCAAAATTCTTTTTCGGCGGAAATTGGCATATAAGCGGCGCGCAAATATTCTTTCGGCGTTAAAACTTTCGGCGAAATTTGCGCTTGATGTTCCAAAGGAAAACGGATTTCGCCCGTTACAAGCGTGGTTCCTACCGCGTATTCAAAAGCCGTATGAGCCGCGTCCGAAACGCCCGCGCCGATATTTGTAACCAAATTGCAGTCGGGAATAATAAAAAGTCCGTTGTTTATAAGCGATGAAAACTTAAATTTAAGGTCCCAGCAATTATTTTCTCCCGCTAAAATCAACTCGACCTGATTTACCAAAATTCGTATTCTCGTATTTTTGAGATACTTATCGTAATCCAAAGTGTTTTCGTCAATTTTACACTGCTTTTTATATTCCTGCAATTTCAACATTTTTTTGTCGTGTTTTTTCCACGCTCTTCGCCACGAAGCCCAGCCCCAAAATCCGTTTACGTCTTCGGGAAAATCGTAAACGCGCTTAAAAGAATAGGTGTTTGCCGTCGTTTTTTGCGCGCCTTCGTTAATGCCGTTTATAAGAAAAACTTTCTCTTCGTCTTTGTATTTTATAAGCAAATCCGAGCAAAATCTAAAAAAACTCGGCGCGGGCAAAGTGTCGTCTTCGAGAATTATTCCCATTTCTTCGTTTTCAAAAAACCAATCTATCGCCGATTCCATCGCTCGTCCGCTGCCGTGATTTTTTTCGTTAAATTTTTTATGAACTTCGCAATCCCAATCGATATTTTCCAAAACGTATTTTCGCAAATTTTCTACGTTTTCTTTTTCGCCAATTTTTCTTTCTCGCCAGCAATCCGATGAAATATACAATTTTTTCGGCTTGGATTTTTTAATCGCGTTGAAAACCTTTACGCTCGTTTCGGTTTTGGTAAAAATGCAAAACAATACGGGCATTCTTTCGTAATTTTCGTTGTCTAAAAAGTTGTTTTTAATAAGTCGCATATTTTCTCCTTACTTGTTAATTTTTTTTACAATTTGCGTTTTACGTCGGATTTACGACGGGACACGCTCGCATACATTTGCGACAGGATTCGCAAGTATTTTCGTTAATTTTTACAATAAATTCTTTGTCGCTATTTTGAGACGGAAAAATACAATTTGACGGGCAGGCGGACAAACATTTTCGGTCGCGGCATTTCAAACAAATGTTTTTTTCGCCTTTTAGCACGGATTCCGTTAAAGATAAATAAAAATATTTTTGCGCTTTTGCATATTCCTTAAAAAGCAAAGAATTATTTATCAATTCAAATAAATTGTCGCCTAAAAATTGCCGATACAATTCAAGTTTTTGTTCGTTAGGAAGAAAAGACCGCGCCAAAAAGTTGTGAACGGTTAATATTCTATCCGTAACGCAAGTTTCTATTTCCCAAAATTCTTTTGCGGCAAAATTCGGTACAAAAGCGGCGCGTATATAATCTTTCGGCGTTAAAGTTTGCGGTAAAATTTGCGGCGGATGCGAAAGCGGAAACACAATTTCGCCCGCCGTAAGATTTACGCCGACGCTGTACTTAAACACCTTGTGCGCGGACTGCGAAATACTGCATCCGATATTCGTAACCAAATTGCAGTCGGGAACGATAAAAAGCCCGTCGGCTATCATTGTCGAAAATATTAGTTGAATATCCCAAGTGTTATTTTCGCCCGATAAAATAAATTCCATTTGGTTTGTAATATTTTTCATTCTAATTCTTTTAAGATATTCTTCATAACTTAACGTATTTTCGTTAATCTCGTTTTGTTTTTTATATTCTTGCAAATTCGACATTTTTTTGTCGTGTTTTTTCCACGCTCGTCGCCACGAAGCCCAGCCCCAAATTCCTGTAACGTCTTCCGCAAAATCGTAAACTCTTTTGAAAGAATACGAATTTGCCGACACATTTTTTGCAGTTTCGTTTGTTCCGTTTATAAGAAAAATTTTTTCTTCGTCTTTATATTTTACAAGCATTTCCGCGCAAAATCTAAAAAAACTCGGCGTAGGCAAACAGTCGTCTTCAAGGATTATTCCCATTTCTTCGTTTTCAAAAAACCAATCTATCGCGGCTTCTATTCCGAATCTCGTTCCGAGATTTTTGTCTTCAAATTTCGTAAAAATTTCGCAATTCCAATCAATATTATCTAAGACATATTGTCTCAAATATTGTACCTTTTCGCGCTCGCCTTCCCTGTCTTCTCGCCAGCCGTCCGAAAAAACATACAATTTATTTGGTTTGGACTTTTTTATGGCGTTAAAAACTTTTATCGCCGTTTCGGTTTTAGAAAAAGGTATGAATAAAATCGGTACTTTTTCATATTCGCTGTTGTCAAAAACGCTGTTTTTAATCAATCTCATCGCCAAATCTCCTGATTTTTCCATAAATTACTATAAAAATATATTATTTTTGTCGTCTTGGAGGGAATTTATGCGATTGATTAAAAATAATTTTTTAGATAACGACGAATACGAAAGAATGCCGATTCTTTTTACTCCTTTTTGCAGAGTTGAAACCGCGACAAAAGTTTTCGCCGCGATAAGAAAATCCAAGCCGAAAAAATTATACGTATTTTCGGACGGTTGGCGCGAAGAAAAAGACGGCGAAAAGGAAAAAGTCCAATATTTGCGACAATACGTTACGGAAAACGTGGATTGGGATTGTCAAGTTTTTACTAAATTTGAAAGCAAAAATTTGGGAACGAGATTTGGAATAGAGAGCGCGATAGATTGGTTTTTTGAAAACGAAGAAATGGGAATAATCCTTGAAGACGACTGTTTGCCCGCGCCGAGTTTTTTTAGATTTTGCGCGGAAATGTTGGTAAAATACAAAGACGAAGAAAAAATTTTTCTTATTAACGGAACAAACGAGAGTAGCAAAAAATCGTCGGCAAATTCGTATTCTTTTAGGCGAATTTACGATATTCCCGAAGACGTTACGCAATTATGGGGCTGGGGTTCTTGGCGACGAGCGTGGAAAAAACACGACAAAAAAATGTCGAAATTGCAAGAATACAAAAATAAATGCGAATATCAAAATACTTCGGATAACGACGAATATTTGAAAAATAAACGAATAAGCGTTCTCGTAAATCAAATGGAGCATATATTATCCGACGAAAACAAAACGTGGGACTTGCAGTTTAAGTTTTCAATTTTGACTCAAAACGGGCTGTTTATTATTCCCGATTGCAATTTGGTAACGAATATCGGCTGCGGCGCGTCGGTGGCGGCTCACGGCGCGTTTGAATATATAATCGGCGGAACTTTAATTCCGGGCGAATTTTTGTTTCCCGCGTTGCATCCGTCGCAAATTTTACCACAAATTTTATCGACAAAAGAGTGTTTGCGCGCCGCGTATATGTCGATTTTTAAAGAAAAAGAATTTTGGGATATGGAAACAAGAATTTCAAACGAAATTTTGGACGTTCATAATTTTTTGGTAAAAAGTTCGCTTTCTTCTGAACAATTTTCTAAAATGTTTGAGCCGTTTATTTCGGAAAAATTGCATACTTTAATAAATATTTCCGCGCATTTTAAGGAATTTGGCAAAGCGCAAAAATATCTTTATTTATCTTTGACGCGGTCTTTGCTTCGCGGAGAATATAATATCTGTTCTAAATGCGAAAAACGCGAATGTTTGTCGGTTTGTCCGTCAAATTGCATTTCTTTGTTTCAAACGCAGGAAAAAGAAATCGTCGTTAATATAGACAGAAAAATATGTCAATATTGCTTTAATTGCGTGAAAAGTTGTGGAGCAATAAAGCAAAAATAGCGGTTTTTTCGCAACAACAAGAAAATTTTCTTTGCAAAACATAATTTTCATAAAAAAACAAGCGAACTTTAAAAATTCGTATTATATTTACTAAATAAGGGTTCAGACACCATAACCTTTGTTTCATAAAATCTTTAATTTTTTAATTCATTAACAAAGGAGTTTTTAATGAAAAAACTGTTTGCGATAGGTTTATTCCTATCAATATTTTTACTTATTTTTTCTCTATTCGTTGTAGGATGTACTTGCGGTGGAACTACTTCCAAGGGTTTTTATTTATTAGTAAATAAAACCAATAGTGCGTTAAACTACAAAGCGTGTTCCGTCACGTTTTGTTTCGATACGCTTTTGGCGCCTAACGATACCTTGTTTTTATATTCTATAAAGAGTGTATCGGGCGACGATTTTGTTGAAGACCCGACGTATTTTGAGGCGGGCGCTACACCGGGCGGTACCATAGTAATTAAAAACGACGATGACAAAGTATTGTTTTATAGGTTTGGCAATACGGAACAGTTATGCGGAGAGACAGATTTTGTATCGTCAAAAAGAGGCAAACGCGATTATTATTACAATTATCATTGGACAATAACTCCCGAATACATTGCCGAAAAATCCTGCAATATGTCTTTGGAAGAATTGGAAAAGGAGTAAAACTATGAAAAACTTGAAAAAATTTTTCACTTTGCTTATTTTCTCTTGTATTGTCATATTATTTGTGAGTGGATGTGACGATGGATGCGACCATTGCAATGAATCTTATTCCAGATGGTACCATTTTTTAGTGAATAATACGGACAAAATATTGTATTATGAAGCATATTATGAAGACGATTCCGATGAAGATATTTTGTCGTTTGATACGACTTTACTTCCAAACGACACTTTGTTTTTGTATTCATATAAATTCACTCCGCCGGGCGCAAGTATTGACGACCCGACTCGTTTCTATTGGTTGTCAAGCAAAGTGGTAATTAAAGACGATGAACAAATAATATTGTTTTACAGGTCGTCAAAAACGGAGAATTGCGGAGAAACGGATTTTGTATTGGAGAAAACAACCAAAGACAAAGGTTACTCTTACTGGACAATAGACCCCGACTACATTTCCAAAAAATCCTGCAATATGTCTTGGGAAGATTTGGAAAGGGATTATTTGGGAAACGAATAACGCAATTTTCCCTTCTCAATATTCTTCTTCCTCTTCTTCGTTTCCCGTTAAAACGTCCAAAGAATGTTTCATCCCGATTTTGGCGACTAACTTTTCAACCGTTTTTTTGCCTTTTTCGTCCAAATCCAAAAAAAGCATTCCCGTCAACGTAAGCGACGGATTCGCGTCCGGCTTGCTCCATCGAACTTGAACGCTTACGTCGAGATTTCCAAGCGCCATATCAAAAACGCTTTTCGCAAGAATTATGCGAACTCCATATATTTTTTTATCGTCTAACGCGACGTTGCCGCAAAGCATCATTCCTTCGCTTGTGATGTCGACAACGCGACCGATTTCTTTTCCTGTTTTAAGGTCTATGACTTTAAGATAAAAGCACAATACTTCCCTTTGTACGCGCCTGTTGTTTTGTTTTAATGCGGTATTTCCCATTTATTTTAACCTCCAATTTTATTTCTCGTCTTTAATCGCCTGAACTTTTTTTGTAAATCTGTCTCGCTGTTCAGCCCAGCCCATAAGAATTTCCATTGTTCCCAAATTTAGCGATTCGTTTTGCGCGCTACGATTCAAATGGAAATAAAAATTTCCCCTTCTGCAATTTAGCGCGTTATAAATCGACTTTACGCCGCCTTCGCCCGATTTATCGACGGCGCTGACGACTCGCCCGTTTTTGAAATATATAACCGAAATCGGCTTGTCTTCTTCTACGACCAAACAACCTGTGTACATATTTCCTTCTATCATTTGCAAAACCGCCGTAAGATTGTCTTCGTGTATAACTCCCGACATATAACTGCCTTCGGAATACTGCGAAAAATTTTTGTCGCCGCCGCCGCGCAAATGCGATTGAACGTCGTCCAAAGTCGGTATGTCGTCGTAACAATAGACGCTTGCTCCGCCGAAAAGTTTTTTAATTTGCGTTTGTTTGTTTATAGGAATATTTATTAAAATTATCCCGACTTGACTGAATTTGTGGGTATTTGTAAATTCCTGATAAAATAATTGAAGCATAACTCTTGCGGCGTCCCAATCGGCGACAACTACGTTTGGAAAACTTTTGCGCATAATTTTTCTAAAACCTTTCATAGAACTCGTAGGTTTTGTGTTATATCCCTCGTTTTCGAGCAAAATTTTCAGCGAAACGACGTTTCCGTCGCTGCCCGTAAGCGAAATTTTATTTATCGAACCCGGCATAAGAAGCGCGATTCTTCTTTGGTATCGCTTTTTTTGATGCGTTTCGACCATCTTAAACAAAAACATAAGAAATAAAACGCCGCAAGCAATATAGCCAAATATAGGCGTTCCTAACAACTGACTAATAAATTCCCACATTTTATTTTGCGAATGTATAATATTTGGGCTTTTATCCGACGATATAGCCGTATCTATAACCGAGTTAAGCGACGACAAACACAAATCCCACAAATTAGCGCCGTTAGATTCGTCTTTTTGTCCTATTTGCTGAAAAATTCTTTCAGTTTGCACGATAAGCATATCGGAGCCGACAATAATATTTTCTTCGTATGGCTTTTCGGGAGTTAAAAGCGTCGCGCTCGTCGCGCGTATAATTATCGGGCGCGTAAATCGCGGCTTTTTATTCACTTCTTCAAGCATAGAAAGAATTATAAGCGACGCAGTGCGTTCCAAAAGCGCGTCGTTTCTTCGCAAATGTAAAACGGGAGTATTTACAAAAATGTTTTTGTAATCGGGAGTATCGACAATAAGCGCGGTCGCTCGTTTTTCAACAAACATAACCATAGAAGGTTCGTTAAGTAAAAACGTGAAAAGCGGGTCTTTTCCCAAAAATCTATAAACATAAACGTTGCTTGTGTAAAATTTTCCTATTCCGTAAGCAAATTCGTCCGAAAGAATTTGCGGACTGCGCAAACGACGGTCGAAAACGGGAATATCCGCCGCTCGCAACTGCGCCGATTCGTTTGCGGCGGCTGTCTTAAAATTATCTCCGTAAATATATCCGACGCTTAAAATATTTGAACCGAATCTATTTGAAAGTCCTCTAATCGCCAAAGCGGGGTCTACGACAGGCATAGAAACCACGCCGTTTTTCAATAAGATAGAAAGTTCTTCTTCGCGAATCGGTTCGTCGGGAATCGTAAAATGCGGCGGAATGCGAATTTTACCGTCTCTGACTATTTTTGCGTAATCTTCCGCCGTTACGGTAGAAAGCATAACGAGCAATTCTATACCGGGATTTTCCATAAGAACTTTTAATAAACCGTCTCTGCCTTCTATGGCGTATCTTTTGCATTCCGCGTAATTATTCAGTCGCACGACCATTTTTTCCGCGTAAGGCAAATCGGAAACGCGCGAATGCACGACGGCAATCCTCGCGTTTACCGCTGTAATAAATACTAAAAACAAGAGTAAAATTTTATTCGCCATAAAAAACCTTTACAATTATATTTATAAAGAAAATAATATTATGCCATTCGTTTGCGGCGCATTTTAAGAAAAATTATAAAATTTCGGTTTTTTTCAGAAAATATTTGCTTTTTTAAGTATATTTATTGTATCTTTGTTTAAAGGATGCTTGTAAAAATTTAACAAATTTTAATTTTATGGGAAAATTTAATTTCGGGAGGGCTGATGGAAGGAAAGGTTTCACAATTAGCGGAAAGATTGCTTAAAGAAGGCGTTGAGCAGGGCGAAAAGAAAAAAGAAGAGATTATCGCGCAGGCGAAAGCGCAGGCGGATGAAATTATTGCGACTGCGAAAAAACAGTCGGAAAAAATAATTTCGGAGGCGAATCAAAAAGCGGAAGACGCGAAGAAAAACGCGGATTCCGAAATCAAGTTGTCGGGACAACAGGCGTTAAGCGCGCTTAAAAGTAAAATTACGGACGTCGTTTCGGCAAAAGCGCTCGACGGCGCAATAAGCGATTCGCTCGTAAAAAACATACCCGACTACGTTAAAGCGGTATTGTCTAACTGGAAAGGCAGCGATTCTTCCATAGAAGTTTTGCTTTCTCACGAACAAAAAGACAAACTCGAAAAAGACATTGCGGCGGCAATCAAGGGAATTATGAAAGCGGGAGTAACAATCTCCGCGTCGAAGAGCGTAAAAAACGGCTTTCAAATCGGCGAGTCGAACGGTACTTTCAAAGTAACGTTTACCGACGGCGATTTTGCCGAATATTTTAAGGAATATTTACGTCCGAAAGTAAAGTCAATTCTTTTCGGGGAATAGGATATAAATGAGTCGTAAATACTATTATCTTGTAACCGGACTTCCAAACCTTGCCGATAACGTTAAGAATTTCGATTACGCAAAGATACGGGAAGAAGTTATTGAAGTTTTAGCGAAAGAGGACGCGGAATTGGTAAAATTTCTCCTCTTGCGTTTCGACAACGAAAACATAATCAATATCCTCGATAAAAAGCAGGAATTTGATTCTCGCGGTTGGTTCTCGCGTTCGGAGTTGGAAGAGGCGGTAAATAACTTCGACGCGCTTCCGAAATATCTTCAAGTATTTTTGCAAAATCGCAAAGACGATAAGGAAAGCGTCGCCGGACTCGGCGTTTTTGAGCAGTTGTCTTATCTTTATTATAAGGAATTGTCGGGCGTAAACGCTTGGTTTGCGAAATGGGCTGTTTTTTGCGCGGATATTCAAAATGTCGTCGCGGCGTCAAACGCAAGAGAATTGGGCGTTTCTGCGGAAAGAAGCGTAATTCAAATAAACGACAATGCGGAAAAGATAGCGAAAAGCAGAGCGTCGGACTTCGGTTTGGGAAATTCGTTGTCGTGGATGGAGCAAATTTCCAAAAACATTAACGACCCTATCGCTTTGGAAGAGGCGATTGACGATATTTATTGGAAAAAAGTGGACGAACTTTCTATCGGCAGCGAATTTGGAATGGAAAGCGTGTTGGGTTTTATGGTAAAAGCAAACAGCATTGAACGCTGGCTGCGTTTGGATACGGAAAACGGAATTGCGCGGGCGAAAGGTTTAATCGAAAACCTTAAATCGTCTTTGCAAAAATGATAAAAACAAAAACTGACGGAGGAAATATATAGATGAGTACAAAAGGAAAAGTTGTCGGCGTTGTCGCAAACTTGGTAACTTTGGAGGTTGACGGACCTGTCGGGCAGAACGAAATCTGTTTTATAGACCTCAAAGGTACAAAACTTATGGCGGAAGTCATAAAAGTTATGGGCGACAAAGTGGCGGTTCAGGTATTTGAAAGCACACGAGGATTGCAAGTCGGCGTCAGCGCCGAATTTGCGGGAAGAATGTTGGAAGTAACTTTGGGACCCGGTATGTTGTCGAAAACTTACGACGGTCTCCAAAACGATTTACATAAAATGGAAGGCGTGTTCCTGAAAAGAGGAGAATATACGCAACCGCTTAATCCCGGTCAGAAATGGAAATTTACTCCATTGGCGAAAGTCGGAGACGAAGTTGAAGCGGCGTCGTGGCTCGGCGAAGTAAAGGAAAACTGGCTCGACCATAAAATTATGGTTCCGTTTGACCTTAAAGGTACGGCGAAAATCAAAAAAATCGTTTCGGCGGGAGAATATACTTCCGATTCCGAAATCGCGGTTTTGACGGACGCTAACGGAAACGATATTTCGGTTTCTATGGAAATTAAATGGGCTGTAAAACGCGAAGTTTCGGCTTATAAAAGCAAACCTCGTCCGTTCAAACTGTTTGAAACGGGAGTGCGCACAGTCGATACGCTTAATCCGCTTGCGGAAGGCGGAACAGGATTTATGCCCGGACCTTTCGGCGCGGGAAAAACCGTTATGCAGCACTCGTTTGCCAAAAACGCAAACGCCGATATTATCGTTATGGTGGCGTGCGGCGAAAGAGCCAACGAAGTCGTGGAAATCTTTACCGAATTTCCCGAACTTGAAGACCC